>JAEEGI010000710.1_pt1 | contig 92291 bp, 82 predicted proteins | sample 8958751 | NCBI WGS metagenome assembly JAEEGI01 (sample SAMN16246545, study PRJNA631951) | gut metagenome | biome: gut microbiome; feature: rumen; material: KS-attached | host: Bos | place: Iran: Karaj | collected 2018-10 | reverse complement strand
CTCTGCGCCCCGGAGACGCAGGTCTTTCCACATGAAATCATAGATGATCGTGTAAAGCATCGCTACGAGGGGCTTAGGATCTTGTCGAGGTCGGAACGCCGGTAGCGTTTCTGTCCGCCGACAAACACAGGGATGAGGATCTTTGCTTTCGCCATTCGGTAGAGCGTGCTCTCCGAAATCCTGAGCAGCGTCTTGACCATCTCAGGGGTGAGGTACTCCTCCTTTTTTTCCTCCGCGATCGCAGCGCGCTCGCGCTCGAAGTCCTGACGCGCTTCGGCCAGGAGTTCCCGGGCGAAATGGCCCAGGTCTCCGGCGTGGACAGTCAGGTTTGCTTCGGGAAATTCCCGGAGGAGCTCGAACAAGTCCAATTTCATATCCATAGTCAAATATGTTTTGGAATTCTGCCTCTCTTGACCCCCTTTCCGATGGGGATCTCATTTGGCTTCGGGCCTCCGGAACACGTGGTCGGAAATCTCACGGCTCCTGATTGGCCGTGACAAACATAAAATAGATTATTTGGTAGAACAAAGGTGGGGATTGATAAGAAATGCGGGCAATTGACAGATTATCAGTCAATTACCCACAAGCGGCGGTGATTGAAGTTGGGATTATCCCTTATGGCTGGGGATTCTTCAGGGGGATTATTCCGAGGGAATAAGGTAACTGAATAGCTTCGTTATTTGTTCGTCCAAATCTTTACTCTTATTGATATTCCCTTTTTGAGGCGCTTCTAAGTTCAGACACTCAAATAAGGTGGTGTTCCATTTGACAAAGGAAGGAAGCGGTCGTTGCTTCTGGTGCTTATTCGAGTAGAGAATCTTGGCAATCGAAGTGATGCTCTTGTCGTTGATGCCATCCTTTGCTCCCTTTTGATGTTGGATTCGAACGGTTTTTACGTCATCGATAAATCTGTCGAGATTGGTTTTGCTCGAACCATTTGATTGCTTGCGCATAAAAGGCGTGTCCAGAAGTTTTCGAAGTTTATCCTCGTTGATGGCGAATGATGCTGGCCGTGTTACTACCGGAGACTCATCTTTAATTGCAACTTCCGTCACATCCTTAATTTCTGGTGTTTTAGCCATCGGTAGCGCTTCCTGTCCTTCGTTATCACCGGACCTGTCGATTCTTCCAGCGACGAATGCGTAAACAAGCAGCCCTAGGAACAACAATAATGAAAAGCAGGTTAAGGCTAGGAATACCCGGAACCAAACATCTGTAGTCATCAGGTCCCTTAACCCTAACCTTGAAGAATACGCGTCATGGCGGTAAGCCGTGGCGAAAGTGGCCAGCAAAAAGATGAGCATAGAAACGCCCGCTCCCACAATCCACCCAACATGAATATCACGGGAGTTCAGCGCCAAGCGTTTCTTGGCTTTTCTGCGTTCATTCAAATCATTATTCATAACGGCATTGATTCACCCATTAATTGTCGCTACTATTTGAACAGAAGACGGAAGTGCTTGCCCAATTCTCGATGGACCTGCTCAAAGGGAGGCAATTCTGCGATCTGGTCCTTCATGGAACTCTCCCATCTGGACTTGAAAACGTTAACCTTCCCGTCAAGCTTCTCCTGCAAGGAATCTGGATCAAGGCCTTTGTGTCGGGCTTTCGCCTCGAACTCAAATCGGAGATCGGTCATTTCCATGCCTTCCATTTCCGACAAATACCATAGGTCATAGTAATCACGCGGCTGGGTTCTGGAAAGCAGCGACCGCATCTTCTCCGTCATCACCTCATCCAAAGAATAACAATGGACCGAACAGTCTTCTTGGTCGGAATAGGCGTCAAACATTGGCCGTTTCTCCAGCTTGAAGCAAAGCAATTCCGTCCGGGAGATGTCAACCTTGACGCGTTTGTTGGCCCCAGTCCCTCCGAGGGGACCGACATAGGAGATATAGAAGTTGATGTTTCCCGTTTCGTGGATGCCGAAATCCTCCATGGAGAGCGGAATGTTGGCTTCTTCTCGAACATATAGGAACACTTCCTTGAAAGCATTCTGGATTTCCTCATTGGAAAGACGATCATCAACCAAGGTGAAATCAAGGTCCTCGGAATAGCGGTAGTCCTTGAAGTAGAATTTTTTAAGGACCGTGCCGCCTTTGAAGGCCAAAGCTTGGGACAAGGCTTCATTATTGGCTACGCCTGTGAGAATCCATGTCAGGATGTAATCCTTTTCTATCTGGGTGTCCCTCACTTTTTCCTTGTTCGCTTTCTTCTGAATTTCTGCCGGACGTATCATGATATCAGTTGTTTATTGCGTTGATAATTGTTTCGAGCTCAACATTCTGCCGGATACTCCACTTGGTGGAAATCTTTCCCTCATTTGGGACTTCCGTGTCCAATGGTGACACCGTCGCGCTGCGTAGGCTGCGAAGTTCTTCTATGATATTCGTGCTGATCTCCAGTTTATCCAGCAAGAATCCAAGTCTTTTGATGACAACCTGGCTGTCAAATTGATTTGTGTAAGCAAGCAGTTTTCCATAGTCCAGTTTTTCCCTTGCCGTCCAAAGCGCTTTCGCCACCTCAACGATGCCTCCGGCATAAGCCGGCATATACAAGCAGTCAATCATCGTTTTTTCCAAATCGGAGCAGGATACTTTGTTGTATGAGTCTATCCATACTTTCCTCATCCCGAAAAAATGCTTGGGGTTGTGGTAAATGAACTGGAATTCAACTCCTTTCAGTATAATGGTCTCCGTTTTATGACGCTCACGGACGATCTGTTCTTTCAGTGACGGCTGGGTAATAAGGCCGTGAATCTGAAGGGCTGAATAGTAGGCTATATAGTGTTTGCCTCCAGCTAGTGGTTCGGCCATCAAATGCCAGTCTGGAAGATAGTCTTCCGCCTCTTGGTCAAAAGGAACCGTCCAATAAACTTTTCTGGAAAGCTTAATCAACAGCCCCTTGTCCAGCATTCGCTTCAACATGAAACGCACCGCCTCTGCCGATTTGTCCGGAAAGGCGGCGTATGCCTCTTCAATGGTAAACCATTGCTTTCCCTCTTCTGCCAGGAGTCCTAACAGAGCGCTTTCAGAAGAGGAAACCGTTTTATTATATTTTGTCTCCATTCGGTTTGTATATCACTAACTACAAAGGTACAAAATATATTTCTTTAGTCCAAAGCATGCACAAGATTTTGCTTCCGATAAAGTATATAATGTCTGTCAGTATTATGGAAAAGTGACAAGATTTATAATATTTTGGGGCCTTTCTGTGGTTAATAAATCAGAACGAATGTAAAGAACGCATCAGGACAGCTATTACATTCGATTGCATGTTACTATATCTTCTATAATTTGCCATATCTACCCGAAATAGGACACTTATGGCAAATTATGTAGCTTACTTTTGTGCGCATAATAATCAATAATTGATTATCCTTGTGACAAAACTAAGAAATACGATTGTCACTGAACCAAGTTGAAAAAGGCGTTGTAAGTTCTTTTTGAGGTAGTTTATGTGGTAGTTTTTGAGGTAGTACCACAAACTTTTCACAAGTTGACGTTGAGAACACAACTGATTGATATTATTCCAGTTTCAGGATGACCTCCTTGGCCATCTCCTCGTCAATGTCGCGGTAGCGGCTGAAGGCGCGGGTTATCCGGAAATTTAGTCTTGCCCGTCAGGTTTTGTTTTGTCTTCAGCCTGCTGGAGGTAGAAAAGGGTCTTCTGAGCTTCGATTTCAGCGCGGAGTTCTTCCTCGGAGGGGAGATAGAGTTTGTATTTGCTGGCGAAGAGTTGCTCGTTGCCATGCAGGACAGAGTAGCGGGCGATGTCTTCGTCGGTTTCCGAACACAGGATAATGCCGATGGTGGGATTGTCGCCTTCTCCGCGCTTGAGTTCATCGTACATCCGCACGTACATGTCCATCTGCCCGACGTCCTGATGCGTGACCTTGGAGGTCTTTAAGTCGATGAGACAGAAGCATTTGAGGATATAGTTATAGAAAACCAGGTCGATGTAGTAGTCCTGCTTTTCGGTATGGATGTGCTGCTGGCGGGCGACGAAGGCGAAGCCTTTGCCGAGTTCCATCAGGAACTTCTGGAGGTTGGTGATGATGGCACCCTCAAGGGTGTTCTCCGTGAATTCGGCGCGGGATTCCAAGCCGAGGAATTCGGCAACGACGGGGTTCTTGACAAATTCCAGCCGGTCGGGGACCTGCGAAGGAGCGGTGATTTCCAGCATCTCTTTTTCCACAAGGTCTTTGTGCTGGGACTGTAGGAGCCGGTAGTAATACTGGGAATCGATATTGCGTTGAAGGGTTCTTGTGCTCCAGGTCTGGGCGGCAGCTTCGGCCATATACCAAGCGCGGACCCTCGGATCGTTTACCTGCAGGAGCACACGGTAGTGTGTCCAGCTGAGTCGGATGTCGAATTTTCCACTCGCTGCGTGGAAAATCTCAGGAAAGGCCTTATAGAACTCCGTGAAGTTGTAAAGATTGGTCTTGGTAAAGCCGTTGCCATACTCGGCCCTCAGTTCCTTTGCCAGACGGACGATGACTTCCGCACCGTATTCAGCCCGATTGTCTCCTTTGAGAATCTCCTCGCTGATACGCTTGCCCAGCAGCCAGTTGCGCTGGACGAGCGCCACGTTGACTGCGGAATAGGCATATTGTCTGGCACCGTCAATGATGGTGCGGGCATCGGCGAGAAGGTCTCCGCCACCGGAGTAGGGAATAACCGATATGAATTGTTTTTCTTTCATAGTATCTGCAAAGTTAGGAAATAACTCCTATCTTCCTTGAAATACTGTTTCCTTTTCTTATTCAAGTTTCAGAATAACCTCCTTCGCCATTTCCTCGTCGATGTCGCGGTAGCGGCTGAAGGCGCGGGAGTTCTCGACGTGGCCGGAGATCTTGGCGATAAGGTTGGGGTCCTTGACTTCTTTGTAAAGGTTGCCGACCAGGACGCGACGGGCCATGTGGGAGGAGGCGACTTCCCAGATGGGATGCTTCTCTTCTTCGCGGGTGATGGTGTTCAGCGTCGTAACCACGCGGTCGATGCCCGCGAGTTTGATCATCTTCTTGATGTCTCGGTTGTAGTCCTGCTCACAAATAAAAGGAAGAAGACGCCCGTCGGGCTGGTCCTTGTAGCGCTCCAGGATTTCCAATGCGGTGGGCGAGAGCGGGACTCGGACCGTATAGGGGCGGCCTTCCTTGGTCTTGCGGGGGACGTACTCGATGGCGCCGTTGATGACGTTGGCCTTGGTCATTTTCATCAGGTCGCCGACACGGCATCCGATGAAGCATTGGAAGACGAAGATATCACGCTGGACATCCAGACCGGGGTTATCCGGGAACTTCGCCTGGTACAGTTGGTTTCGTTCCTCCTTAGTGAGATAAAAGGGAGTGCCATATATGGCCGTGCCGATGACATAATCATCATAGGGGTCGCGGTTCATGTAGCCTCTCTTGATCGACCAGCGGACGAAGGTGTGGAGACGGGACATCGTGCCGATAATGGAATTCTGGCCTCGCTGCTTCGGGAACCGGCATTCAGGAACTGACTTATAAGCCGCTTTATAGAGGGGGTCTTTGATGCGCGGTTTTCCGTCCTTTCCTTCCACGACGAACTTGTGCTCATTCTCTAGGAACTTGGAGAACTTCCGGAGCATATCCGAGGATAGCGTGGCAAAGCTTACTTCCTGGGCGCTATAGATGGCGAAGCGTTTAAGGGCGCGGATGATGACATTGTAGTGCCGGATCCGGGAAATGGATATTTTCTGGATGGACACAAAATGTTCGAACGTGTCAAAGAATTCTTTCTGTGAGTCGTCCTTTTCTTCAGCTGTTTCTTCCTCTTCCATTTGAGCGACAATCCTCTCCTGGGCAAGGATACGGCTTGCGATGAAATCAGACAGCCACTCGGTAGGAAGATCTCTTTTTCCTCCTCCGTCGGCAATGTACGCTTCCCGGATATCATTTGAAAGAGACTCGAGATCCGCCTTAAGGGCAGACAGTTTCATAATGAGCTGCTGCTTCTCCGGAGTGTTCGAACGAGTGTTCGGAATCTTCACCGTTTGCTTAGCCGCATCCCAGTATTCAGGTTGTACGTATAGGTTCGTTTTTGCCCTTACATCGAACTTTCCATGGTAAAAACGGACGTGAATCTCACGTTTTCCAGTGATTTTGTCCTCCTTCGTGGAGAGTTTATACACGATATTCGCCATATATCAACTATTTAGCCTTCGGCACAAAGGTAATAATTTTTGCCGATTTTTGCCGACTTAGCTGAAATATTTTGATTTTTCTAGACCCCGTACTAGAATCGAAACAGGCTCAAAAACGCATATAATTTATTGAATATCAATTAATAATAAGCTGTCACCAATGTCAAATCCATTCAACCCATTTCAGACCCGTTCAGTTCTTCGATTCCCGCCCGGGGCACAAAAACAGTGTTATTCCCCATATGTTGTTTTTATTACAGCAGCGCGCTGCAGATCCACATCATGGCCATCTGCCCGTGCGGGTCACCGATAGCGCGGGGACGGTTCATATACCATTCGCGGCTGTCTTTACGATTGGTCCCGATGCAGACATCTGCAATATTAGCATATTGATCCAGTTTCCCGCACAGGGAAACCCAGGCCCTGCGTGCGGCAGAGCCGTATGTAGCCTCGTCCAGCCAGCCATGGCGCACACCTTCGATAAACGCATAGGCGAACATGGCCGAACAGGAAGATTCATCCCAAAACTCCGGATCATCAATAACCTGCCCCCACATGCCGTTTTCGTGCTGATATGCAAGGAGCGTTTTCATCATTTTCTGATAGGCTTCCATCAGGGAAGGACGATACTCACTATCTTTGGGGAGATAGGCCAGAAGCATAGGCAGACCTGCCGCCATCCAGCCATTTCCCCGTCCCCAGAAATAGGGCGCTTCGGCGGCATGGTAGAATAGACCATTGTCCCGCTGGAGTTTGTCCATATACATTTTCATCTCACGGGCCGCACGGTCGATATACTTGCGGTCGCCGGTGGCTCGATAAGCCTGGGCCTGGAGGACTGTGATCATGTACATATCATCAATCCACAGGCGGGTCTGGGGAGAATAACCGTTTGCAAGGAATTCCCGCTGACCCTCGATCGGGAAATTACCATTGCCACCCACCTCCTCGCCGGGCTCTCCTGTCGGATCTTCCCACTGGTGATCAGCATATCGGAGTCCCATTTCCAATGCCCGCTTGTCACCATTCATCAGATAAATCTCCAGCGGAATGGCTCCGAAGATCGAGAAATCCACGTGATTATCACGATTGCACTTTGACTTTTTCTCTCCAAAGAACGGCTCAAAAGAATCGATCAATCGATTCTCCAGCTCCTTGTTGTGGGAACGGCGGGCAAACTCGATGGCGTTAACCCAAAGGCTTACCACGGCATAATTCATTTCCTTGCCGCCTCCATAAGTATAGGGTGCCTGATAACCCGGAAGATTATTTCCATAGTTCAGCGGATCAGAGGCGAGGAATTGCTCCACGACACGATTGCCGATGGTTTCCACGCTGATATCTTCGGGGAGGTCTTTAAAACTATTGAGGGCGGGTTGTGTGGCGCAGGAAGCGCATAGCAGCGACACCGCTAGGATGCTGACCTTTAATTTCATAACTACTTAGTAATTGACAAATACAAAAGTAATCATTATTCTCAGGTCTTACTAGAACCAGATAGGTTTTTGGTCACCTTTTCCGGCTCCTGTCATTCTGAGCGCAGCGAAGAATCTGGTGCTTGTAGATCCTTCACTTCGTTCAGGATGACAGGGGTGTGTTCAGGATGACAGGGGAGCGGATTAGTCGTTGTAGATGATTTTCTCGATTTTGTAGCGGGTGGTGGGCGTGACCGTATCGTAATGCCCGTTCACGCTGATCCCGAGCAGGGGATCGTGGATGCGGTTTTGGGGAAGGCCGCTGCGGATTACGTTCAGCCGCGGTGTGCCGTCCCTTCCGTCTTTCTCCCAGAAGATGATCGTAAAATCGTGGTCCACGGAACTTTCGTTGGTCATATCCAGTTCCAGGTACCAGTCCTTTTCGCCCGGGACGGGGTAGTGGCGCTCGAATTTGCAGCCGGGCGGGAATTTGCTTACGATGTCGGCATCGCACTCGTCATACCGGTCGGGAGCCACGGGATTCGGTGCTTCGACATAGCTGACGGCCTGGGAGGGCGCGCTTGCGGAAGAGTTGCTGCTTTCCAATGCGTCCAGGGCACTGAAGAGGATGGGCGTGAGGATGTTGAAGGCAAGGCCGAGGGCGCTGCTGCTGCCCGAAGCCGAGCTGGCGGAACTCACGGCGCTGACGGCTTTTGCGGCCGGAATCACGATGTGATGGTTCCCGGAGGGTATGGATATCGTCTGCCCGCTCATTTCCTGGAGCTGGCCCAGGGCCGTGGTCGCGTGCGTGCCGGTGTCGAATTTGGACTGTGCGCCCGCCGCCAGGCTCAGGCCGGCAAGGCACAGAAGTGCAAGGATTCTTTTCATCATTGTATCAAATCAAGATCTTTGAGTACGGGCAGGGAATACCCTTCAGCCGCCGGATTCTCGAAGCTGAATGATTTTCCTTCCGGAGTTGTGAAAACAATGCTGCGGAGCGCGAGCATATCATTCTGGATGAAGTACTTGGCCGTCCCGAGGGCGGCGGCCGAGAAGTCCTTGAACTCCTCCTTGAACAGCGGAGCGTCGGCGCGGGGGACGCGGATTCTGTAGGTGTCCTGCAGGATCTTGTCGACCGAGAAGAGGAAGCACTCGCTGTCGGCGTCGTAGCGGCTCAGGATCAGCCGGGCGTCATTCCCGAGGATGGCCGCCGCGAAAGCCTTCTCGGCAGCGGGAAGCAGGGACGCCACGTAGCCTGCGGCCTTGGATGGGTCCTGCTTCCTCGCCTCGAATTCGGCCGTGGATTCGAATTCTCCCTTCGTCCAGAGTTTGTAGCGGTTCCAGGTAAAGACGGAGAAGGATTTCTGGGGATAGAACATCACCAGCATGTCGAACCTGTCCGCATCTTCCATAAATGGGAGCAGTTCGTTGCCTTTGTGGTTGAGGAGCGCCCGCCCCTTCCCGCGCCCGGCGATAATGGCGAAAGGCAGGCGCAGGGAGCCGCTTACGGACGGGCTGAAACTGTAGGTCGACAGGCCGTCGTATTCTTCGGGAAGAATCTGCCGGCCGCCGCTTTCCTTCATCCCCCACTTCCCGCCGGGCATGTGGTAGCACCAGCTGTCCGGCGCCGTGGGCCAGTAGGAGAGTCCGCCGTAAACGGTAGGGAAGGGTTCGGAGCCATCGTCGCCGCGCACCCCCCAGCGGCCGCCGTCGTTCACGAAGAACCAGTTGGCATCGGCCCATTTCCCGCCCCACCGGCGGAGCGGTGCGGTGAGGAAGAGGGTATCGTACTGGATGGGAACGACGACGCGGGCATCCGGCGACATCACGCCCCACTTGCTTCCGCTCTTGACGGCGACCACTTCCTTGTTGCCGTTGTACAGGAGCGCTTTATCATAGTGTTCCGGCGTGCCGGAGAGGTGCTTTCCGCCCTCGTCAATCCAACTGTAGAGGCCTTTTCTGTCCCGGATCAGCAGCTTGGCCCGGGCTCCGTCCGCGTGCCCGATCAAGACGGCGTCGCAGGTATAAGCTTTCAGCACCGGTTTCCATTTCCCGTCCACCAGGCACACGGCGGAATACTTCGAGCCGCTGTTGTGGACCAGCAGCCTGTCGGCGAGGATGACCATGTTGTCGCAGCGGACGGGGCCATAGCCGAGGGTGGCGACATAGTTGTCCCCCGACTTCTTGATCTGGGCTAATCCGTACCAGTATTCCGGAGAAAGCCCTGCCGCGGAGACATTCTTCGAGACGACCACCCATCCTTCCACCTTGGGGAGCGTACTGCCTTCGCAAAGCCGCTTGAAGTCGGCGTTGCCGCTGATCACTACGTCCTGCCCGGCCAGGGAGAGGCTGCCGAGAATCAGCAGGCCCAGGGTCAGAATTAACTGTCGCAAGGCGTCCTAGAAATTGAGGTGGAAATCCAGACCGACGCCCCAGCGGCGCAGCGAACTGTTGTCCGGGGACAAATCCAGCAGGCCATAATTTGCCGTCAGGTTGAAGGAGAAGCCTTTCAGCCCGACCCCGGCCCCGGCTTTGAGATAGACATTGAACGGCTTCATTTTCAGGTCCTTGATGTTATCAAACGCCCAGGTCTTGCCGTTATCGTACGAGGTGGAGGACTTCAGGCAGTAATCGAACACCGGTCCGACGGCGAGATTGAAGATGCCTCCGCCGTGGTTGAAGGTGACCGGCACCTGAATGTGCTGCTCCCGGATATCCGAATCGCGGTTCATCAAAGTCATCGGGCACAGCTTCTTCTCATCGTCCCAGGCGCCCGGCGCGCCGTAGATGATATCGAATTTGTAGTTGACCCCGACGTTGATCATATCGGACATACTTACCGGAATCCCGTAGATGATGCCGGCGTAAGGGCCCATTCCGAAGGCACCGGCCTTGTAGCCGGACGGCGCCTCGCGGTTCATTAAAATAAAGTCCATGCCGAAATCGAAGCCGAGCTGGGCGGAAAGCTTCGGGACGGAGAGGCACAGAGCCGCAAAAAGGAGAATCAGAATCTTTTTCATAAGCGTATGAGTTTTCTGCAAAGGTAGTCTATCGAATTGACTGTCTTGTAGGGAAATCCGCCACATCCGGCGAGATTCCGGAGGGCTGTATTTCCCGACTTTGTTGCATAAGCGGGGGAAAAAGTGTAGATTCGTATCCGATAAGGACAGCAAACGAATCTATACTCATATGAAAAAGAACAAACTTCTCTGCTTTGCCGCCATTTGCGCCCTGGCGCTCTCCGGCGCCTTCACGTCTCGTGCCCAGACCAAGGACCCGGGCGAACTGCTGGACAAAGCCGACTTCGAAACCGAGATTGACGGCAAGCCCGTCTCCCTCTACACCATCACCAACGGCCGGATCACCGCCCAGATTACCAACCTGGCCGGCTACATCGTGGGTATCTGGACCCCCGACAAAGACGGCAACTACACCAATGTCGTCGGCCACAACGACAACATCCAGCAATACCGCGGCTTCAGCCGCAATCCCGTCGGCGCCGCCCTCGGCCGCTACGCCAACCGCATCGGGAACGCCACCTTCACCCTGGACGGCGTGACCTACAACACGACCCGCAACAACGGCGCCCACACCCTCCACGGCGGGACCGCCGGCTTCGATCGCACCGTGTGGGACGTGGAAGAAGCAAGCGAGAATACCCTGGTGCTGAGCTGCACCCTCGCGGACAGCCTGGACGGCTTCCCGGGGACCCTGAAAACCTTCCTCACCTTCTCCGTCACCGAGGATGACGGCGTCTCGATCGACTACCAGGCGACCACGGACAAACCCACGGTCTGCAACCTCTCCCACCACGTTTACTTCAACCTCGACGGCTTCCCGGCGGAAAACGTCCTCGGCCACGTCATCCGGATCGATGCCGATACGATGACAGAGATGGACGCCACCCTGATTCCGACGGGCAAGATCCTGCCGGTGGAGGGGACGCCCTTCGATTTCCGGCGGCCGGTGCTCCTGAGCGAGCGGCAAGTCGCCCCGGCTGCGCGCGGCGCATTCGTCCCCGGCGCCCAGCTCCCGCCCGTCCCGGAGGGAATGGTCCGCAGCTTCGACCAGAATTTCTGCCTGAACCACGGTGTCACGGCGCAGCCGGAACTCGCCGCGACGGTCTATTCCCCGGCCTCCGGGCGGGTGATGGAGGTGCTCAACGACAAGCCCGGCCTGCAGTTCTACACGGGCGGCCGCACCGCCCTGGCCCTGGAGTCCCAGCTCTATCCGGACGCCCTCAACCATCCCGCCTTCCCCGGCAGCTCCGTCCTGCGCCCGGGCGAGACCTACCGGCACACCGTCATCTACCGCTTCTCCGTGCGGGAATAAGCCAAGCGCAAGAAAATCAACCAATTATAACCGTGAATAGCAAGATCAAATTTTCAGTCATCGTTGCCGCAGTCCTTTCCCTGATCCTGGCGAACGCATGTTCGACCGGGGAGGGCTGGGTGAAAGTAGATGGGAACAAGTTCGTCGATCCGAAAGGGAATGAACTGATTTTCCGTGGATTATGTTTTTCGGACCCGGTCAAGCTGGTCCGCGAAGGCCAATGGAACGAACGGTATTTCGCCGCGGCCGCCGACTGGGGCGCGAACGTTGTCCGTTTCGCCGTCCATCCCTCGAATATCAATTCGCTGGGCTGGGAAGAGACCTTCCAGGCGATGGACCGGGGCATCGAATGGGCCAAACAGTATGGCTCGTACGTCATCATGGACTGGCACTCCATCGGCAATCTCAAGGAGGAGCGCTACACCTCCCCGATGTACAACACCACCAAAGAGGAAACCTTCAAGTTCTGGCGCACGGTCGCGCAGCGATACAAGGACGAACCGCAGGTGGCGCTGTATGAACTCTTCAACGAACCGACGGTGAACGGCACCGGCCCCTGCACCTGGACGGAATGGAAGGAGTTGCAGGAGCAGATCATCGACACCGTCCGCACCTACAATCCCAACGCCCTGTGCCTCTGCGCCGGATTCAACTGGGCCTATGACCTCACGCCGGTGGCGGAGGAACCCATCGCCCGCCCGAATGTCGCCTATGTGTCCCATCCCTACCCGATGAAACGCCCCGAACCCTGGGAAGAGCAGTGGGAGCGGGATTTCGGTTTCGTGGCGGACACCTACCCCGTCATCTGCACGGAGATCGGATACTGTCTCGAGGATGAGCCGGGCGCACACGTCCCGGTGATGTCGACGGACGTCTATGGCGAGCATATAACCCGGTATTTCGAGCAGAAGGGCATCTCGTTCACCGTCTGGTGTTTCGACACCAGCTGGGCCCCGATGCTCATCAGCGACTGGGATTTCACCCCTACCACCCAGGGCCGTTTCTTCAAGGCCTATCTGCAAAGCAAAGCCCAATAACCCGGATTCAGAATCGGACAGAATGAAGAAGTTTTCCATCCTGGCCGTGCCGGCGGCCCTCGCGCTGCTGGCCGCCTCCTGCAAACCGGCCCCGCCCGCACCGGGCGATCCGCAGATCGCCGCCGCCGTGGCCGAAGTCAGCATCGATAGCGTCAGGCTGTATATTGACGAACTGGTGGCCCTGCATACCCGCCACACCCTGAGTTCCCGGACCGACCCGGCACGCGGGCTGGGGGCGGCCGTGACTTACCTGGCCGATCGCTGCGAACGCTGGGCGCAGGCCGCCGCGCCCGGCCGCCCGCGTCCCCTCGTGGAACGGGTCAGCTATCCTGTGGGCGGAAACGGCGGGCGCTATGACCGGGTCCTGGAGGTCCCGGAACTGATGGTAACCCTGCCCGGGACCCGCGCGGAGCGGGAAATCCTGCTGCTGGCCCATATCGACACACGCGTGCTGGACGTGATGGATTCGACGGCTTTCGCGCCCGGCGCGGACGATGACGGCAGCGGCTTGGCCTGTCTGCTGGAGACGGTCCGCATCCTGTCCGGAATCCCCCTGGAGCAGACCGTCAAATGCCTCTTTGTCTCCGGCGAGGAGCAGGGCCTGGACGGTTCCCGCCACTTCGCCGCCCGCGCCCGTGCGGAGCAATGGCCGGTGCAGGCCGTGCTCAGCAACGACATGATCGGCAATGTCCGGGCCAGCGGGACCGAACTGCGGGAGGACCACAAGGTCCGTGTCTTCTCGGAGAGCCGCAGCGGCGAGGATAGCGATTCCCGCCAGCTGGCGCGCTATATCAAGGAGATGGCCGCCATCTATGTCCCGGAGCAGGAAGTTGTCCTGAACTACCGCACGGACCGCTATCGCCGGGGCGGCGATCAGTCGTCTTTCCAGCGGGAAGGTTTCACCGCCGTGCGTGTCTGCGAGTATTGCGAGGACTATGAGCGCACCCACCAGGATGTCCGCACGGAAGACGGGGTCGATTACGGCGACCTGCCGGCCTATGTCGATTTCCCGTACCTGGTGCGCAATATCCGGGTCAACCTGGCTGCGGTGATGAACCTGGCCCAGGCTCCGGCCGCCCCGCGGAATGTGCGGATCGCCAATGCGAACGCCCTGGACAACAACACCATTCTCAAGTGGGAACCCGCCCCCGGCGAAGACGGCCGCGGCGTTTCCTATCAGGTGCTGTGCCGGGAGACGGACCGGTCCCAATGGCTGCCCGCCCTGCCGACGGGCCAGCCGGATATCGTCCCGGGCGGGGAGGCACCGGAGTTCTCCTGCCCCCTGAGCAAGGACAATTATTATTTCGCCGTCCGCGCGGTCTCTCCGGGCGGCCACCCCGGCCTCCCGGTCGTCGCGCGCTAGCGGCAGGATCCGCACATCGCCGTTGATTATGAAGAAGTTGCAACTCATTTTCCTGGCCGCCGGCCTCTCTTTCCTGGTGATTCTGCCGATGGCGGGGCAGCCCTCGCGGCACGTCGATCCCTTCATTGGCACCGCCGGGATGGGCCACACCTTCCCCGGGGCCTGTGTGCCCTTCGGAGGCGTGCAGGTCAGTCCCGACACGGACACCATCCCGCACAACGTGGCGGGGAAATACCAGGCGGAGGTCTATTCCCTCTGCGCGGGCTACCGCTGGGACGACCCGACCATCGTGGGTTTCTCCCATACGCACCTGAGCGGCACCGGGCACTCCGACCTGGGAGATGTGCTGCTGATGCCGACCATCGGCCCCCTGCGGCTGAATCCCGGCACGGCGGAGCGGCCGGAAACGGGTTACCGCAGCCGCTACAGCCACGCGGCGGAGAGCGCGAGCCCCGGCTACTACGCCGTGACCCTCAGCGATTACGGTATCCGTGCGGAACTGACGGCTACCCCGCGGACCGCCGTCCACCGCTACACCTACCCCGCGGAGGGGGAGCGCCACCTGGTGATGGACCTCGCCCACGGCATCTACAACTACGAGGGGAAAACCCTCTGGGCGAGCGTCCGGATGGTCGGGGACAGCCTGCTGACCGGCTACCGCCTCACCCAGGGCTGGGCCCGGGAGCACTACACCTATTTCGCCGTCCGCTTCTCCCGTCCGGTGAAAGACTATGGCTACCGGGAAACGCTGCCCTCGCCGTACAACGGCTTCTGGCGCAAGCTGCCCCTGGGCCGGAACTTCCCGGAAATGGCCGGGCGGGGCATCGCCTGCTGGTTCGACTTCGACCGGGCGGGCGGGGATGAACTGACCGTGCAGGTGGCCCTCAGCGCCACTTCCGTGGAGGGCGCCCTGAAGAATCTGTACGCCGAGTGCGGGGGCCGGAGCTTCGACGAAGTCCGCGCGGAGGCCGCCGCGGCCTGGGACCGGGAACTCGGAAAACTGGACGCGCAGGGGACCCCCGACCAGCTCCGGATGCTCTATACCTCCCTCTACCATACGATGATCAATCCGTCGGTGTATGACGACGTGGACGGGGCCTACCGGGGCCTGGACGGGGGTATCCACCGCGCAGAAGGCTGGGACAATCACACGGTCTTCTCCCTCTGGGATACCTACCGGGCCGAGCACCCGCTCCTGCTGCTGATGCATCCCGGGCGGGCCCGGGACATGGCCCGCTCGATGCTCGCCCACCAGTCGCAGAGCGCCCACGGGCTTCTGCCCCTGTGGTCGCTGATGGCCAACGAGGGCTGGTGCATGAGCGGCTACCACGCCGTCTCCGTGCTGTCGGACGCCCTGCTCGCGGGCGTGCTGCCGGAAGGGGAGGGGGTCCTGGATGCGATGACCGCCACCGCCACCGTCCCGTACCTGGACGGGTTGGGCAGTTATATGGAGAAGGGTTTCGTCCCGCTGGAGGACTCCTCCACCGGGGCCTCCACCACCCTGGAGTACGCCTACGACGACTGGACCATCTACCGCGCTGCGGCCGCCCTGGGAAACGAGGCCCTTGCGCAGGTCTATCGGAAGCGCGCGTTGAACTACCGGAACCTTTTCGACGGGAGCAGCCCCTTCGCGCGGGCCCGCCGCCGGGACGGCTCCTGGAAGAATCCCACCGATCCCCGCCAGACCTACGGCGAAGGCTTCATCGAGGGGAATTCCTACAATTTCTCATTCCACGTCCCGCACGACGTGGCGGGCCTCATCGAACTGATGGGCGGCGAGAAACGCTTCCTGAGCATCCTGGACACCCTTTTCTCCGCGCCGCTGGATCCGCGCTATTATGCGGACAACGAGGACATCGAGGCCTCCTGCCTGATCGGGGGCTATGTCCACGGCAACGAGCCTTCCCACCATATTCCCTACCTCTTCCAGTGGACATCGGAGCCCTGGCGGGGGGAATACTGGCTCCGGGAGATCATGGAGCGGATGTACCGGCCCGAGCGGGAAGGACTGGGCGGCAATGACGACTGCGGCCAGATGAGCGCCTGGTACGTGTTCAGCGCCCTGGGCTTCTATCCGGTGTGCCCCGGCAGCGGGGAATTCGTGCTGGGCGCGCCTTTCCTGCCGGAGATGACTCTGCATCTGGACGGCGGCGCTACGTTCACGGTGAAGGCCCCGGGGGTGAGTTCGCAGAACCGCTACGTGCGCGCCGTCAAACTCAACGGCAAGCCCTACACCAGGCGATACCTCACGCGGGAGGACATCCTGCGCGGCGGCGTGCTCGAGTTCCGGATGGGCCGTACGCCCAAGAAAAAGAGCAGGCCCGACTCCGCAGACCTGCCCTATTCCCTTTCCCGGGAGTAAGTTTATTCCTGGATCGATACCGTCATGGAGCCGGCGCTGAGCGCCGCCTCCAGGGCCAGGATGCGCCGGTCGGCCGCGGTGGAGCGCCAGACCACGATCTCCTTGCCGCTGCCGTTCTCCATCAGGCCGCGCTCGACCATCTTGAGCCGGAAACGAAGTACGGATTTGTCCGGGAACTTTTCCGGATCGGCCCCCTCGCAAGTGAGCGTGGCACTGACGGATCGGCCGCTCATCAGCAGGTGCAGCGACTCCGTTTTTCCTTCGCCCAGGTCGAGGAAACGGACGTGCTGCAGCAGGGAGAGCAGGTCCATCGTCTTGCCGTCGAGCGGGAAGGTGACCGTCTCCGGGGCTGCCGGAGGCCGGACGGATTCGGACTTGACGAGTTTGGCGGCGTGGTCGAAGGTGTATTCGATCTTGCCTTCCTTGCCCCCTTTCTTGACAGGATTGATATAGTAGACCGGCTCCAGGGTAGTAGGAGACAGGTAGGCGTCGGCGAGGTAATCCGCATTCATGAACAGACGGAAGATGGACGAAGCGCTGATGGTGGCGCGGGAATGGAGGACGTCGCTTCCATTCCATTTGTCACGCTCGAGGGTGATGGTGGCGTCCGCCACCTTGCTGTTGATGGCGCCCCAGTTGTAGCGGGCCTCGTATCGGACGGTTCCCAGCGCTTCGCCGGTGACTTTGCGGGCAGGTGTGGCCGCGGGAGAGGCGAACGCGGACAGGAGGGCGAGGGAGAGCAGGAGGATTCGTTTCATGGTCAGAATCGTACATTCAGTTGGATCCGGGCGGTGATGTCATAGAAGATTCCGCCGGTCAGGGTGCGGTAGCGTTCGCGGGTCTGCTCGTCGAGGGTGACGGTCTCGACCCCTTTAAAATGATAGCGGTTGAAGGTGACGATCGAGCAGAGGAAGTAGCGGTCCCAGGAGAAGATCACGCCTGCGCGGGCGGAAATGTTGATGCCCGGCAGACCGTAGGTGTGCGAGCGGACGATCTTGCCTTCAACGGCCTCGGCCTGCTCCGGATTCGGATACTTGTAGGGGATTGTGTGGAGGTGGTTGTAGAAAGTCAGTCCCGGGACGAGGGTGCCGTTGAAGGTGAGGTTGCGCAGGCCCTTGACCCCGCGGCCTTCGGGGGAGCGGTGCAGCGGGACCCAGTTGTAGGAATAACCGCCGCCCAGCGAGATCTCGCCGGTGCGGTAGCAGCCGATGTGGTCGTAGGAGTTCCGTACATAGTCGTCCTTGGGATCGAAGCGGAACTCGCCCTGGTTGTAGCGAACCGTAGCCATCCAGCTGCCACCGGAGCGGCGCTGGATCACGTTGAGGCTCGTCACGGCCGAATAGGCAAAGCGGTCGGGGTTGAAGAAATAGAAGACGTCGGCCGTGATGGTGCGCAGCCTGCCGGGAAGCTGGCTGGAGAAGCTGCGGTCCGTTCCGGGTGCGGCGTCATAGTGGATCGTGCCGTCCAGGAAATCGTTGATGCGATAATACTGGAAACTGAGCCCGAAGCGGGGGCGCGAGAGGGAGAAGCGGGTGTATTTGTTGCGCAGGGCGCGGTTCTGGCCGATTTCCACCGTGTTGGACAGGCAGAGGGTTCCGTAGGTAATCCCGCCGCCCAGTTTGGTGGACATCTTCTCCCGCAGATGGGACGAGGCGTGGATGGTGGAACCGGGTCCGTCGGGCCCTTCCGGGGTGATGTCGCTCTGCATCCCGAAACCGGTGTGGATCAGGTCGCCGTCCAGCGAGACGACCCACGGCACGTCCAGCTGATAGACATATTCCGGGTTGAACTCCCGGCGGGGCGTGGTGAGTTTCCGGCTGAAACTCCGGATCTGTCGCAGGAACCAGCCGTCCTGAACGTCCTGCGCCCGGAGAACGGGCGCAGGAATCAGGAGTGCTGCCAGCACGAAGAACCGTCCGACCCGACTACCTCGCATCCGGATGCACGTAGCGGTTGCCGGTCTGGGCCTTGACGGCGTCGATGAAGGCCGGGGCGTAGGCCGGCGGGGTGGGGCGGCGGCCCATGCCGGGGCCCTGGGCGCCTGCGGTCGGCATGGCGCGCATGGTCTGGTCGTTGTGCTTGACGATCAAGAGCTTGGCGAGCTTGTCCCAGCGGTCCATCATCTTGGCCGTGTAGGCCTCGGTCTTCTGGGTGAGGTAGTTCACGCGCTCGAGGTGGGTAAGGCTCTCAACGCGCTTCTCGACCTCTTTCTGGTCCTCGGCATAGTAGTCCTCGAGTTCGGCCTGGGCCTCGCGGAGGTCGCCGATCATGGCGCTCCAGCGGGGGTAAACCATATTCGCCACCCAGTTGTTCATCCAGAAGGCGCTGTCGAAGGAGAATTCGTTCATGCTGTTGTTCTCGCGGCGGAACGGCTCAGGGACGCGGTTGATGCTGCAGTACACGGGCACGTAGGCCACCATCGTGGCATCGTCCATGTTGAAGTAGGTCACTCCGCCCACCTCGTCGGGCAGCCAGTCGCGCATCTGGCAGACCATCGTCATGCCGCTCTGCTGGCAGCCGATCGGGCGCTCGCGGAACATCGCGGTGCCGTCGCTGCTCTCGAAGTTGACCGGCTGGTTGCGGTAAGGGGAAGCCCAGGGACCGGCGCTCACGTCGGCGGTCATATCCAGGGCGGTGCCCTCATAGTGGTCGCGCATATCGTTCATCAGGTCGCGCACGGAGAGGGGCTTGTCGGGCGTGATCCACAGGGGGAGGTGGTCGATGACATCGGTCTGGCCGTTGAGGAAGGGCAGGTAGGTGTCCATCACGGCCGGGTCGGTGTGGTGGCGGAAGAAGCTCCACACGCGGGCCTCGCAGTAGCGGATGGCGCTGAAGTCCAGCGGACCGTAGGCCTCGCGGAAACTGAAGTCCGCGTCCTTGCCGTCGAAGTAGCCCATCTCACGGGCGAAGGAGATCACGTCGGCGGAGTACATGCATTCGCCCTCGACCACGTAGAAGCCGAGTTTCTTATCAATCTTCTTGGCCTGCGGGAACTGGCGGATGCGGCTGGAGTTGGCGTAGGCGCAGATGGCATCGTCGGGGACGCGGAGCGCCACCCACACGGCACCCTTGCGGCCCTGGCCCTTGCCGATGATCTCGAAGATCCAGGCCTCGTCCTTGTCGGCGATCACGAAGTTCTCGCCGGTGGAGCTGTAGCCATATTCCTGGACCAGCTGGTCGATGACGGCGATGGCCTCACGGGCGTTGGTGCTGCGCTGCAGGGCGAGGTCCATCAGGGTAAAATAGTCCAGGTAGCCCTCCGGGTTGCGGAGCTCGCGGCGTCCGTCCCAGGTGGTCTCGACGATGGTGACCTGGTTCTCGTTCATCAGACCCACGACGCCGTAGGTGTAGTCGGCCTGGGCCACATAGCGGGGCTGGGCGCCGCCGGGGCCGAAGCCGCCGCGGACCGAGATCATCTCGCCCGGGGCGTGACGTCCGGGAGCATAGAAACCGAGCGGGGAGGCGAAGCCGAAGCCGTCGCAGTTGTACGTACACATCACGCTTCCATCCACGGATGCTTTCTTGCCGACGATGAGGTTGGTACAGGCGTCCGCCGGCGAGGATGCGAGCAGGGCCGCAGCGGTAATCGCGGCCAGGATCTTAATGGTTTTCATTCTCGAAAAGAGGTTGGTTTTTGCAAATATAAGATTTTTGCGCTACCGTTCGCCGCTTTCCGGCCCGAAATCTCGCAGGCCGATGCCGCTGAGCCACAGCCCGAGAGCGGTCAGCGCCGCATTCAGAAGCAGTAGCTCGAAGCCAATCTTGTAGCCGCCGAGCCAGGCTTCGCTGTGCGTGGAGAGGAGGTAGCAGAGTGCAGGGGAAAGCACGCAGATCCAGGGCACCCAGCGGTCCCGCACCCGCCGCTTCGTCAGGATGCCGAAGAAGAACAGGCCCAGCAGGGGGCCGTAGGTGTAGCCCGCGACGGTGTAGATGGCGTTGATCACGCTCCCGTCCCGGATGGCCCCGAAGCCCAGGATTACCAGGCCCATCACCACGGCGGCCCCGGCGTGGACCCGGCGGCGGGTGCGCAGCAGGGCGGCCTCGTCCGCCCGCCCGTCGGCGTGCAGGAAGTCCAGGGTGAAGGTGGTCGTCAGGGAAGTGAGGGCCGAGCCCGAGCTGCTGAAAGCCGAGGCGCAGAGCCCCAGCACGAAGAGCAGGCTCACCACGGGCGGCATCCAGGACGTCCCGGCCGCGTCCGTCCCGCAGGCGATGGTGGGGAAGAGATCGTCCGGCCGGGCCACGCTCAGGCCCGTCTGCGCGGCGAAGCGGTAGAGCAGCACGCCCAGGGCGAGGAAGAGCAGGTTCACCGGGATGAACGCCGCCCCGTAGCTCATCATATTCCGCTGGCTCTCGCGCAGGGTCTTGCAGGAGAGGTTCTTCTGCATCATATCCTGGTCCATTCCGGTCATGGCGACGGTGGTGAACATGCCGGCGAGGAACTGCTTCCAGAAGAAGCGGGTGTCCCGCCAGTCATCCCAGAACCAGATGCGGCTCATCCCGCTGTCGCGGATGCTGCCGCACATCGCCCCGAAGTCCAGCCCCATCGCCCGCCCGATGACCACGGTGCAGATGACCACGGTCAGGATCAGGGCGAGGGTCTGCAGCATATCGGTCCAGACCAGGGTGCGCACGCCGCCGCGGAAGGTATAGAGCCACACGCAGAGCATCGTGGCGGCCACGTTGAGCCAGAAGGGGATGCCCAGCGGGTCGAAGACCACGAGCTGCAGCACGATGGCCGTCAGGTACATCCGCACCCCGCAGATCAGCAGTTTGGAGAGCAGGAAGAAGCCGGCCCCGGCGCGGTGGCTCCAGGCCCCGAAACGCTGTTCCAGCCAGGTGTAGAGGCTGGTGAGGTTGAGGCGGTAGTAGAGCGGCAGCAGGACGTAGGCGATGACGGCATAGCCCGCCACGAAGCCCAGGGCCATCTGCAGGTAGGACCACTGCGAGGCCTCCACCATCCCGGGCACGGACACGAAGGTGATGCCGGAGATCGAGGTACTGACCATCGCCACGGCGACGGCCCACCAGGGCGATTTGCGTCCGCCCCGGAAGAAGTCTGCGCTGCCGGCGCGGGTACGGCGCGCGATGCGCCAGCCCAGGGCGATGACCGCGCCCAGGTAGGCGGCCAGGCAGAGCAGCAGGATCAGGGGATGCATCTACAGCTTGAAGAGCAGGCCGAAGCCGAAGGGGAAGTCATAATAATCCATCAGGCCCCGCTCCCCGAAGCCGCCCACGCCGAATCCAGCGTGGAAATCCAAGGCAAACCCTGGCGTGAGCCACCAGTCGTAGGCGACCCTTCCGACGAGGAAGGTATCGTAGGAGGAGCCCACGGGGGGCTTGTAGCGAACCGCGAAACTGAATCCGCCGTAGTCCAGGCCGGCCCCGGCGCTGAAGGTGAAGATATTGTTGTCCGGGCCATAGCCCGGGAAGATGGCAGTGCCGGCGTCGGCGAGCAGCGAGAGGCCGCCCTTGCCGCCGAAGCGGGCCTTCATTTGGACGACGTTGCGCCATTCCTGCAGGGTGGAGAAATACTCCGTGCCCAGGCCGAGGGCGAAGTAAGGGAAGCGGCTGTCCTCGAGTTTCCAGTTGCGGGCGGCCGCCACGCCCAGGGCGGCCGTGGCGCCCACGGCCACCGCGGCCATCCCGACCATCGGGCCGAGATCTTCACGCGGGTAGAGGTCTTCGATGGCCCGGGAACGGCGGTAGTAGCGGGGCAGCAGGAAGAGGGGCTCCCAGTCCAGGAAGACGAAGGCGTAGTCCTTGCGGTTTACTTTGCGGAAGCCGCGTTCGTGCAGGCGCTCGAAGTAGATCAAGCCTTCCTTGGGGATGATGGTCCCGGACCAGTCCTTGAAGACGCGGCCGTATTTATCCACGGCCGTGAGGCTGTGGCGGGTGGGGGTGGTGTCGATGCTCAGGGCCCCTTCGGCGTCCAGCGCGGGCTGGGTCTCGAAGGCGGCGGTGACATCGCCGAGGTATTCTTCATCGACGTAGATGCGGATGGGAACGATGTCCGCGGCGTCTGTCCAGAAGCAGATGGACTGGGCGGACGCGGCAAGCGGCAGCAGCAGAGCCGCGGCCGACAGGAACCAAAGACGGAAATTCTTCATCTGGCAACGTAATTTGGACAAAGATACAACAAAATCCCTGCCTGAGGCTGTCCGGATTAACAGAGAATCCTTATCTTTGCATTTCATCATGGAAGAAATCATCAAAGACATCTCCTCCCAGGAGTACAAGGAGGGCTTCGTGACCGAAGTCGCCCAGGAGTACGTGCCCAAGGGGCTCAACGAGGAGATCATCCGCCTGATTTCCGCCAAGAAGGGAGAGCCGGAGTGGATGCTGGATTTCCGTCTCGGCGCCTTCCGCAAGTGGCAGCAGATGACCCTTCCGCAGTGGGGCCACCTCAAACTGCCCCCCATCGACTTCCAGGACATCATCTACTGGGCCGCGCCCAAGCGGGCGGAGGACCGCCCCGACGAGATCGACCCCGCCCTGATGGAGACCTTCGACAAACTCGGCATCCCGCTCCGCGAACGGGAAATGCTCGCGGGCGTGAAGCCCAAGGGCGAAGTGGCGGTGGATGCCGTGTTCGACTCCGTGAGCGTGACCACGACCTTCCGCAAGAGCCTCGCGGAGAAGGGCATTATCTTCTGCTCCTTCTCCGAGGCCGTGCGCGAGCACCCCGACCTGGTGCGCAAGTACCTCGCCTCGGTCGTCCCGGTGGGGGATAATTTCTACGCCGCCCTGAACTCCGCGGTCTTCTCCGACGGGTCCTTCTGCTACATCCCCAAGGGGGTCAAATGCCCGATGGACCTGTCCAGCTATTTCCGCATCAACGCCGCCGGCACGGGCCAGTTCGAGCGCACGCTCATCATCGCCGACGAGGGCTCGTCAGTGAGCTATATGGAGGGCTGCACCGCCCCGATGCGCGACGAGAACCAGCTCCATGCGGCCGTGGTGGAGATCGTGGTGGAGAAAGACGCCGACGTCAAATACAGCACCGTGCAGAACTGGTATCCCGGGGATGCGCAGGGCCGCGGGGGGATCCTGAACCTCGTGACCAAGCGCGGCATCTGCAAGGGCTCCGGCTCGCATTTGTCCTGGACCCAGGTGGAGACGGGCTCCGCCGTCACCTGGAAATACCCGAGCACCATCCTCCTGGGGGACCATTCCTCCTCGGAGTTCTACAGCGTGGCGATGACCAACAACTATCAGCAGGCCGACACCGGCACCAAGATGATCCACCTGGGGCGGGGCACCCGCAGCCGCGTGGTCTCGAAAGGCATCTCCGCCGGCCACAGCGAGAACAGCTACCGCGGCCTGGTGCAGATGGGTCCGGGTGCCGACGGGGGGCGCAACTACTCGCAGTGCGACTCGCTGCTGATCGGCAGCAGCTGCGGGGCCCATACCTTTCCGGTCATCCGCAACCAGAATCCCCGGGCCGTCGTCGAGCACGAGGCCACCACTTCCAAGATCAGTGAAGACCAGCTCTTCTACTGCACCCAGCGCGGCATCGCCCCCGAGGACGCCGTCGCGCTCATCGTGGGCGGCTACGCCCGCGAAGTCCTGTCGCGCCTGCCGATGGAATTCGCCGTCGAGGCGCAGAAACTCCTGTCCGTATCTCTTGAAGGCGCCGTCGGATGAGTTGGATCGAGATCATATCGGCCGTTCTGGGCCTCTCCTGCGTATTCCTCGCAGGCCGCAACTCGAAGTACAACTTCTGGGTTGGCTACATTTATAACATCTTCCTCTTCGTGCTCTTCTGGCGCTCGCACCTCTACAGCGCAATGCTGCTCCAGCCGGTGTCATTCGCCATCAACCTCTTCGGCCACTGGCGCTGGACGCACCCCCGCGCGGAGGAGCGCAGCGCGGCCGACGCTTCCCGGCTCAAGGTGGGGCATATCTCCCGCGAGCGCTGGCCGGGCCTGGTGCTGATCGTCTGCGTGTTCGGGGCCGTCTGGGCGATGTGCTTGGACTGGCTGCCCGTCAAATGGCCGGGCGTGTTCCAGCCGGACCCCTCGCCCTGGCTGGATTCGTACCTGCTGATGTTCACCCTGCTGGCCCAATACCTCAGCGCCCAGAAGTGCTGGGAGTGCTGGGTGGTCTGGCTCATCGTCAACGCCGCCAACATCGTCCTCTACATCAGCTCCGGCCTCTATCTGATGCCCGTGGTCAGCGCCCTGTACCTGGCCAACGGCATCTGGTCCCTCATCTCCTGGAAAAAACTCTACAACAAGAATGAATAAGGTCTTACTGGAAATCAAGAATCTCCACGCCTCCGTGGACGGCAAGGAAATCCTCAAGGGGGTGGATCTGACAATCCGCCGCGGCGAGGTGCACGCGGTGATGGGTCCCAACGGAGCCGGCAAGAGCACGCTGGGCGCCGTCCTGGCGGGCCGCCCGACCTTCGAGGTCACCGAAGGGAGCATCCTCTATGACGGACGCGACCTGCTCGCCCTCAGCCCGGAGGAGCGCTCCTGGGCGGGGATCTTCCTGAGCTTCCAGTACCCGGTGGAGATCCCGGGCGTAAGCATCACCAATTTCATGAAGTCGGCCGTGGCGGCCCGCCGCAAGGCGCAGGGCCTGCCGGAACTGACCCCTGGCGAGTACCTGCGGCTCCTCAAGGAGAAGATGGCCCTCGTGCAGATGAAGGGCGAGTTCGCCCGGCGGGATGTCAACGTGGGCTTCTCCGGCGGCGAGAAGAAACGCAACGAGGTCTTCCAGATGGCGATGCTCGAACCCGTGCTCAGCATCCTCGACGAGACGGATTCCGGACTCGACGTGGATGCGCTGCGCATCGTCGCGGAGGGCGTGGAGCGCCTCCGCACCCCGGAGACTTCCTCCATCGTGATCACGCATTACCAGCGCCTGTTGGACTACATCGTCCCGGACGTGGTCCACGTGCTCAAGGACGGCCGCATCGTCCGCACGGCGGGCCGCGAACTGGTGGACCAGATCGAACGCGAAGGCTACGAGAGCATCCATGGATAGCAGGGTCTACATCCTCGGCCGCGACAGCGCACCGCAGTATCTCCGGCTGGAAGCCGGGGAGGAACTCGCGATGACCCTGGTCGTGCCGCCCGGCACGGATGTGCAGTATTCCCTGGAAGTGGATCTCTGCGGCCCCGGCGCCGGCCTGGACCTTGCGGGGCTGTATCTCTGCCCCGGGTCCGAGCGGGTGGAGCTGCGCGTGCTGGTCCGCCACAGCGCGGGCGGCTGCAACTCCCGCCAGCTCTTCAAGGGTATCGTGGGCGGGACGGCGCGCGCCCTGTTCGACGGGCTGATCTATGTCGCCCCCGACGCCCAGAAGACCCAGGCTTACCAGGAGAACCATACCCTGCTGCTCTCCGAGACCGCCCGGACGGAGTCCCGTCCCCAATTGGAAATCTATGCCGACGATGTGCAGTGCTCCCACGGCGCCACGACCGGCTATCTCAACCCCGAAGAACTATTCTATATGCGTTCCCGCGGCATTCCCGAGGCCGAGGCGCGCCGGCTCCAGATGCAGGCCTTCCTCGCCCCGGTGATCCGCCGCCTGAGCGATGCAGCAGCCGAAGAAATCTATGCTAGTCTACCCTAATGTCAAGATCAATCTCGGGCTGAGCGTGCTCCGCCGCCGCCCGGACGGCTACCACGACATCGAGACCCTCTTCGTCCCGTATTTCGGCATGACCGATGTCCTGGAGATCACGCCTTCGGACGAGCTCCGCTTCGTCGCGTCGGACAATGTGACCTGGGACGACGATCTCACCCTGCGCGCCTACTCCCTCCTCAAGGCCGAGTTCGACCTCCCGCCGGTGCAGATCCGCCTGGAGAAGCGCTCCGCCGTGGGTGCGGGGCTGGGCGGGGGCTCCGCGGACGCCGCCTTTACCCTGATGACCCTCACGGAGATGTTCCACCTGGGCCTGGAGGACTGGCAATTGGCGGATTACGCCGCCTGCCTGGGTTCCGACTGCTCATTCTTCATCTATAACCGCCCGATGCTCGGCGAGGGCCGGGGCGATGTCCTGACCGACTACGACCTCGACCTGTCGGACTACGAGATCCGGGTAGAGGTGCCCGAAGGGGTGCGCATCAGCACGAGCGAGGCCTATTCCCGCGTGGTCCCGCGCGAGCGGCTCTCCCTGCCTCCGCTGCGCGAGGCGCTCCGCTATCCCGTGGAGATGTGGCCGGACGTGCTCTTCAACGATTTCGAGGCTTCCGTCTTCCCCATCCACCCCGAGGTGGAACGGCTCAAGGAGCGTTTCTATGCCGAGGGTGCCGCCTATGCCTCGATGTCCGGTTCAGGCTCGGCCGTGTTCGGGCTGTTCCACAAATGAAATATTTTGCTATCTTTGTCAGTATTAAAACCTTTCCCTTATGAGAACCAATACCGAATACAAAAACGCCTCGCTGGACCGCCTGCGCGGGAACTGGAAGCCCGTCGTCCTGGCGAGCCTGGTCGTCATGCTCATTTCGTTCGTCGTCGTCGGCGCCATTCAGGGGCCGTCCTTCATCGTCGGCAACACCGTCCCGCCGAATTTCGGCTTGCTCTTCGGGCTCTTTGGCGGCTCGATGGTGCTGTACATCTTCGTGCTCTACCCGCTCATGCTCGGTTACTCGAATTCCATGAGGCTCGTTTATGAGCGCCGGGACTACGAAGCCACGCACAACATGTTCGCCATTGCGAAGTCCAACTATCTGCACAAAGTCGCGGGTATGTTCCTGTATTATCTCAAGATTGTGCTTTGGACGATGCTGTTTGTCATTCCGGGTATCATCATGACCTTTGCCTATGCGATGACCCCGTATATCCTCGAGGAGCATCCGGAGATCAGCGCCTGGGATGCCAGCACCCGCAGCCGCGAGATGATGAAGGGCCACAAGTTCGACCTCTTCTACCTCTACCTGAGCTTCATCGGCTGGTTCTTCCTGGCCATGCTGACCGCGGGAATCGGTACCCTCTGGCTGGCTCCGTACGTCGAGGGCGCCAAGGCCGCGTTCTACAACGACCTCAAGGCCGAGCGCGGCGAAGAAGCCGTTACCGAATAATTCATGCCGCAGGCTGCAGGACAGCTTTCGGAAAACAGCAGGAGGATTGCCCGCAATACCCTCCTGCTGTATTTCCGTATGTTCCTGCTGATGTTCATCGGCCTGTTCACCTCGCGCGTGGTGATGCGGGCCCTGGGCATCGAAGATTACGGCACCTACAACGTCGTGGGCGGGGTGGTGACCGTGTTCACCTTCCTGACCACCTCGCTCTCCGCGGCCATCAGCCGCTACCTGGCCGCGCACATGGCCGAGGGCGATCCCGCCCGCCTGCGCCGCATCTTTTCGACCGGCATCATCATCCAGTTGGGGCTCGCCCTGCTGCTGGTCCTGCTGGTGGAGACGGCCGGCGTGTGGTGGCTGAACCACCGCCTGGACATCCCGGACGGACGCCTGGAGGCGGCCCGCCGGGTGCTCCAGTGTTCGCTGGGCGTGCTGGTGGTCAGTCTGCTCTCCGTGCCCTACAACGCCACGATCATCGCCCACGAGCGGATGTCGGCCTTCGCCGTGATCAGTCTGGGTGAGGCCTTGCTCAAGCTGGGCGTGGCGCTGCTGCTGTACATTTCTCCTTTCGACAAGCTGGTCAGCTATGCCGTCCTGATGCTGGGGGTCGCCGTGCTGGTGCGTTTGGCCTACGGCCTGTATTGCCGGCGGCGTTTCGCGGAAGCCCGCGGGCGCCTGCTCTGGGACGGGGTGCTGGTGCGGGAGATGACCGCCTTCGCGGGCTGGAGTTTCTTCGGCTCGAGCGCCTATGTGTTCAATACCCAGGGCGTCAACCAGGTGTCCAACCTCTTCTTCGGCGTGGCGGTGAATGCCGCGCGGGGGGTGGCCCTGCAGGTGGAGGGGATCGTCAAGCAGTTCGTCTCCAATTTCCTGACGGCGGTCAATCCCCAGGTCACCAAGAGCTGGGCCGCGGGGAACCGGGACTACTGCTTCGGCCTCGTGCACAAGGGGGCCAAATACACCTGGCTCGTGATCCTGGCCTTCTTCATCCCCGTGCTGGGGGAGGCCGAACTGCTGCTGGACCTGTGGCTGGGGCCCGACAAAGTGCCGCCCCACGCCGCCACCTTCCTGCGTCTGACCCTCGTGGGGCTGCTGGTGGACCTGGTGGGCAATCCGCTGGTCACCCTGTTGCAGGCCACCGGGCGCGTCAAGCGCTATTACCTGGTCACCGGCCTGACCTCCTACCTGGGCCTGCCGCTGGTCTGGCTCTGTTTTCGGCTCGGCGCCGGCCCGGCCTGGGCCTATGTCATCTTCATCGCGGTTTATCTCGCGGTGCTGGTGCAGCGCATCGTGTTCGCGAAGCGGCTGGCGGGCTTCCCCGTGAAGCCCTTCCTGCGGCTGCTCGCCCTGCTGCTGATGACGAGCTGTTTCGCGCTGGTCGTCCCCATCCTGCTGCGGGGCACGTCCCTCGGCGCCGGCTGGCGCCTGCTCATCGGCACCCTGGCGGGCTGGGCCCTGATGGCCCATTATACCTGGTACTTCCTGCTGTCCGCCGGGGAGCGGGGCTTCGTCCTGCGCAAAGTGGGCAGGTGGCTGCCGGACAGGCTCTTCCTGAAGGCGAAGTACCGCGTGGTCTTCGGCCGGCCGCTCTCCGTGGGCGGTGCGGTGCATTTCACGGAGAAGATCCAGTGGCAGAAACTGCGCGACCGCAATCCGCTCTACCACACCCTCGCGGACAAGGCGGCGGTGAAGGACTACGTGGCCGCGCGCATCGGAGCGGAGCACATCGTGCCGACCCTCGGGGTTTGGGACGAGCCGGGACAGATTCCCTGGGAGAACCTTCCGGAGCAGTTCGTGCTGAAGTGCACGCACGACAGCGGGAGCACGCTGATCTGCACCGACAAGGCCGCCTTCGACCGGGAGGCCGCCTGCGCGAAACTGTCCGCCGCGCTGGCGGACGATTACTGGCGGCGCGACCGCGAATGGGCCTATAAGGGCCTGCAGCCGCGCATCATCGCGGAGAAGTATCTCGGCGCCGCCCTCGCGGACTACAAGATTTTCTGTTTCGGCGGCAAGCCGGAATTCCTCTTCGTCGCCACGGACCGGGACAATCCTTCCGAAGAGACGAAATTCGATTTCTTCGATGTGCAGTGGCGGCACCTGGACATCCGCAACGGGCATCCCAACGCCGCCGTCCCGCCCGCGAAACCCGCGCATTTCGAACAGATGCTGCAGCTGGCGGAGGCCTTGGCGGAGGATTTCCCGCAGGTGCGCATCGACTTCTACGAGACCCCGGACGGGCGCGTGTTTTTCGGGGAATACACCTTCTACCACTGGAGCGGCTTCGTGCCTTTCGAGCCGGAGGAGGCGGACGTGGAGCTGGGTAAGTATTTCACTATGAGGGAATGGAAAGGATAGCGATCTATACTTGTATCATCGGGGGATACGACGAGCTGCAGCAGCCTGCCACGGTGCAGGAGGGCTTCGATTTCTTCTGCTTCGTGGGGCCGGGAGAGAAGACGGCGGAGCGCATCGGCGTCTGGGAGATCCGCGAACTGCCACAGAGCCTGGGCAATCCGGCCCTGGACTCCCGCTGGCCCAAGATGCATCCCCACCTGGTGCTGCCGGAGTATGACTGCAGCGTCTGGATCGACGGTAACGTAGCCATCCTGGACGGCACCCTCTACCGGGCCGCACGCACCAAGGCCGTCGCGGGAGTGAAATACAGCGGAGTCACGCATCCGGACCGGGACTGTAGCTACGAGGAGGCACGCAAATGCTTCGATATGAAGTATTTGTCCGTCTTCGGCCTGCTGCGGGTGTGGCTCTTCCTGTGGACGCACGGGCTGCCGCGCCACGCCGGACTCAACGAGAACAACCTCATTTTCCGCCGGCACAACGACCCGCAGGTCGTCGCCCTGGACGAACTGTGGTGGGACCGGCTGCTGCACCTGAGCCGCCGCGATCAGCTCTCGCTGATGTGGTGCCTGCGGCGCTCGGGTCTCCCGCGGGACTATCTGCTTCCGCCCGGGCAGAACACCCGGAACCACCCGGGTTTCCGCTACCTGCTCCACCCGAAGCGGTAGGCATCACCATTCCAGCAGAATCAGCGAGGTTCCCTGCCTGGGGAGCCGGAAGGCGGTCGTGTAGCTGCCCCGGCGGATCTTTTCCGTGCGCGGCGGGGCGAAAGGCGCGAGTTGCCCGGCCTGCTCCAGGGTGCGGTACTGCTCCGGCGTGGGCTGCTGGGGCGAGCCCATCGCCTTCCAGACTTCGTAGGAATTGGAATGATCGGCGTCGATGCGGAAGTGCGAGACTCTCACGCTGCGCGCCGGGACCCCGTCGACGGTGAGGCTGACCGACGCCCCGCCTTCCGCGGGGAGGTCGTCGTCGTGGTAGTCCCAGACCATCACCGCGATGGCTCGCTCCGAGCGGGAAGCGATGGCGGAGACGTCATCCCCCTCGCGGACGCTGTCTTTCAGCAGGTCGTCCAGGCCCAGGTCACGGCGCCCTCGATGCGCACCCCGTGCCGGTCCTGCAGCTCGTATTTGCGGGCGAAGGTGGCGGCGGTGTAGCTGGAATAAACCGTGCCGTTGCGGTAGCCGTTCTCCGGGTTGGTGTACATTCCGCAGGCGGCGCAGCCCTCCGGATCGGACTCGCCGATGATGACCGGCAGGTGCTTGAGGGTGGGGTAGGAGGCCACGATGCCCAGGCCGGCGTCGATGTTGCGCAGCTGCACGCCGGCGTTCATCCGGACGTGCCCGTCCACCACGCGCGGGGCGCCCTTGGCGTGGAAGGAGATGAAATCGAGGTGTACGCCTTTCCGCCCGGTGGCGTAGTTGGTGCCGTCTATGACGTGGTCGAGGAAGGTCCGCAGGAAAGCCGCCGCGTTGCGGCTGGAAGGGTTCGTGGTCTCCGGGCCGCCCACCTTGGCCTCCGGCAGGGCGCGCAGGACGGCCTCGGAGGTGTAGTCGTAGAGTTTGCAGTATTCCTCGGCAGAGCCGCTCCAGTAGGCGATGTCCGGCTCGTTCCAGAGCTCCCAGTACCAGGTCAGCACCTCCTCGCGGCCGTAGCGGTCGATGCAGTGCAGGACCCACTGATAGACAAGTTCCGCCCATTTCTCATAATCCTTCGGGGGCGCCGTCCAGGCGGTGTAGATGTCGTTGTAGTTGTCGCCCGGCTGCCAGTGGTGCGCGTAAGGGCCCGCCTTGCTGGTCAGGGCCTCCGGCATGAAGCCGATCTCGACCAGCGGGTGCATCCCCCGGTCGATGTAGGTGTCGAAGATGCGGTCGATGATGTCCCAGGAATAGACGGGCCGGCCCGCCTCGTCCTCGGTGTACATATTGGTGGAGCCCCATTTGAAAGCGGCCTTGCCGTCGCCCGTGGTCATCAGGTTGTGCGCCCGGACATAGACGGGGACGGGGCTGAGGGCGGAGATTTCCGAGAGAAGCTTGCGGCCGTCTTTCATATAGGTGTAGTTGGGTTCGTCGTAGCCGAACCAGGCCCAGAGGGGGTTCATTTCGCCGACCGGGCGGGCGGCGTCGACGTGCAGGGAGACCGGGGTCTGGGCGGCGGCGAGGCTCCAGACGGCCAGCCAGAGGGTCAGGAGGAGGATTTTTTTCATCGTGGATACTTCATTGGCTTTTCCAAAGATAAGCATTTTCTGCGTAAAGGCTTGTGTATTCCGATGTTTTGACCTATCTTTGCCGTCCGCTTCTCGGGTAGAAGCGATTTAGGTATTATTTTTAAACAAACAGATTCACAATGGCTGTTAAAATTCGTTTACAGCGCCACGGTAAGAAGAATTTCGCATTCTTCCACATTGTAGTGGCGGATTCCCGCGCACCGCGCGATGGTCGTTTCATCGAGCAACTCGGCTCCTACAACCCCAACACCAACCCGGCTACGATCGTCCTCAACGCCGAGCGCGCCCTCGCTTGGTTGAAGGTGGGTGCTACGCCGACCCTCACCGCCCGCCGCATCCTCTCCTATGAGGGTGTGCTGCTGCGTCACCACCTGGACGGTGGTGTGGCCAAGGGTGCCCTCACCCAGGCCGCTGCCGATCAGAAGTGGAATGAGTGGAAGGCCCAGCGCGACGCCAAGATCGACGCCAAGAAGTCCGGCCTGAAGATGGCCGACATCGAGGCTCGCAAGGCTGCCAAGGCCGAAGAGGCCAAGGTCAACGAGGCCCGCGCCGAGGCGCTTGCCAAGAAGGCTGCCGAACTCGCCGCCCAGCAGGCCGCCGAGGCCGCTGCCGCCCAGGCCGAGGAAGCTGAGGCTCCCGCCGAAGCGTAATGCTCCAGATCGCCAAGATCCTCAAATCCAACGGCACCGATGGCGGACTCCTCATCGGAGTGCGTGACATCGAGATCGCCGAGATCGACCTCCAGGAACCGGTGTTCATCGAATTCGATGGACTGCCGGTTCCCTTTTTCATCCAGGACCTCCAGCAGCGCGGCAACTCCAAGGCCATCATCCACCTCAATGACATCACATCCCTGGAGGACGCCGAGGAGGTCGTGGGCCGCCCTGTCTACATCGAGGGCGAGTGGGAGGAGGAAGAAGAGATGGATTTCACCGGCTGGACCCTGCTGAACCGCGGGGAGCGGGTCGGCGAGATCACCGGGATGGAACCCATCCCCGGAAATCTCTGCTTGTATGTGGGCGAGGACCTCGTTCCCCTCCACCCCGACCTCATCCTCTCCGCCGACCCGAAAGCGCGCATCCTCGACCTCGATCTTCCTGACGGATTACTCTAGTTTTTCCGTATATTTGCGGTGATGGAAGCTCCGCTCGTCAGCATCGTCATCGTTTGCATGAACCGATTGGACAACCTGTATCCCTGTCTGGAGGGGATTCGGGCGCACACGGACGTGCCCTGCGAGTGCTTCGTGGTGGCCTACCGTTTCAGCCCGGAGAACCTCGCCCGGGCGCAGGCCGACTTCCCCTGGGTAACGTGGATCGAGAGCAACGAGATCCGCGGCTTCAGCGAGAACAACAACCTGGCTCTGCGGGAAGCCAGCGGGAAATACTGCTTCATCGTCAACGACGACACGGTGATGGACACGCCGGTGATCGACGCCCTGGCCGCGGACTTCGAGCGGCTGCCGGAGGATGCCGCGGCGCTCTCTCCCTGCATCCGTTTCCCGGACGGCCGCATCCAGACCTGCGGGCGCGGCCCGTGGTCCCCGTGGCGCTATGCCCGGCACTATCTGCACCTGGTCGATGAGACCCGCCCCTCGCCCTGGTCGATGAAAGAAGGGCTCTTCCGGACCAATACTCTCAACGGAGCCTGTTTCTTGATCAAGACGGAGGTCTTCCGGGAACTCGAGTGGTTCGACGAGCGTTTCTTCTTCACGCCCGAAGACATCGCCCTAGGGCACCTGCTCAATGACAGGGGCCACACGGTCTGGGTGGATGCAGACGTCTCGATCACCCACGTCGCAGGGGGCTCCGTTTCTTCTTTGGAGCCGGCCATCAAGCCGGCGCGGGTGCGGGGTTCGATGCTCTTTTACGGAGAGCCGCTGCCGCTGAAATGCTTTATCTGGTGCTTCGAGGCCCTGCGGGTCTGCAAGTACGCCTTCCTTCCCCGTACCGGACGGAATGAACTGATGCGCCGCACCGCCCGGAACGTGCTGCATTCGGTCTTCTCCAAAAACAGTCCCAAAGAACTCTTTATCAAGTATTCGAATGGCTAAGGTACTGGTGATCATCGTGAGCTGGAACGCCAAGAAGTGGATCCGGAAATGTCTGAACAGCGTGGAGGGCTCCTCGCTGCCGGCCGACGTGCTGCTGATCGACAACGGCTCCACGGACGGCACACTGACGCTGGTCCGCAAGGAGTTCCCCGCCGTGCGCATCCTCGAGATGGAGGACAACCTCGGCTTCGGCGCGGCCAACAACCGGGGGCTGCGCATCGCCCTGGACGAGGGCTATCCCTTCGCCTACCTGCTCAACCAGGATGCCTGGCTGGAGGCGGATACGCTGGAGCGGCTGGTCGCGGCCCACAAGCCGGAGTGGGGGATCCTCAGCCCGATGCAGCTGGACGCCCGCGGCCGCCGGGACAAACGCTTCGACAAGAAATGCGGCAAGTACATCGATCCCGCGCTGAGCGGCTACCACAATGACGCCCTGGTGGTCGAGGTGCCCTTCGTGATGGCGGCGCACTGGCTGCTGAGCCGCCGGGCCATCGAGACCGTGGGCGGCTTCTCTCCCGCTTTCCGGCAATATGGCGAGGATGACAATTGGATCGACCGCCTGCACTGGCACGGCCTGCGCTGCGGCGTCGTCCCGGCCGCCAGCGCCGTCCACGACCGCGCCGGCCGCCGCCCCTCCCGGCAGAAGCGCCTGGAGCTCAAGTGCATCGCCACGGTGGTGAAAATCAGCGACCCCAGTCGCAATTGGACCTGGATGAAGGTCCGGGAGGTGCTCGAGCTCGTGGGAATGGGCATCAAGAATTTCTCCGACGTCCCCTGGAAGTATATTCCGGTGCTGCGCGGCCGTTTCCCGGAACTGGCGCGCCTGCGTGCGGAGTCCACGAAGAAGGGGGCTTTCCTGTAGAAATCCCAATAAATGGGGATTGCGCATTTCGCGCGCACGTGCCATCTTTGCATCTTGGATAAAAGGCAAAGATGACACTTAGAGAACTTCCTGTCGGCGGCAGCGCCGTCATTCTTGAAGTAGGGGGCAAGGGCTCCCTCCGCCAGCATTTCCTGGATATGGGCCTGATCCCGGGCGCCCGGGTCAAATTGGTCAAATACGCGCCGCTCGGCGACCCGATGGAACTGCTCGTGGGCGGTTATGCCCTGACGCTCCGCCTCGCGGACGCCGCCAGAATCCGGATCGAGCCCGCGGAGGAACTCCTGCAGGAGGGCAATTTCATTGCGGACGATCCTTCGGTCCGCTCGGTGGATCCCGCCGCCCACCCGGGCTTCGGCGAGGCCGGCCGCTACCACGACAAGACCCACGAGAACCCGCTGCCGGACGGCACCCTGCTGACCTTCGCCCTCGCGGGCAACCAGAACTGCGGCAAGACCACCCTGTTCAACCAGCTGACCGGGGCCAACCAGCACGTGGGCAACTTCCCGGGCGTGACGGTGGACCGCAAGGACGGTGTCATCCGCGGCCACGCCGACACGCGCGTGACCGACCTGCCGGGCATCTATTCCCTCTCTCCCTATACCTCCGAGGAGATCGTCTCCCGGGATTTCATCCTGAAGGAAAAGCCTCGCGGCATCATCAACATCGTGGACGCGGGCAACATCGAGCGCAACCTCTACCTGACGATGCAGCTGATGGAATTGAACGTCCCGATGGTGCTGGCGCTCAATATGATGGACGAGGTTCGGGGGAACGGCGGCTCCATCCGCATCAACGAGATGGAGGAAATCCTCGGGCTGCCGGTGGTGCCCATCTCCGCGGCCAGGAACGAGGGTATCGACGAACTCATCTCCCACGCGGTCCACGTGGCCCGGTATCAGGAGCGTCCGGTGCGCCAGGACTTCTGCGACAAGGACGACCACGGCGGCGCGGTGCACCGCTGCCTGCACGGCATCATGCACCTGATCGAGGACCACGCCGAAAGGGCGGGTATCCCGGTGCGTTTCGCGGCGAGCCGCCTGGTGGAAGGCGACACGGCCGTGGAGCGGGCGCTCGGCCTACAGCAGAACGAGAAAGAGATGGTCGAGCACATCATCGTGCAGATGGAGCAGGAACGCGGTCTGGACCGCAATGCGGCGATGGCCGATATGCGTTTCTCCTTCATCCGCCGGCTCTGCGCGCAGACCGTCGTCAAGCCCCGCGAGAGCAAGGAATACCTCCGCAGCCGGCGCATCGACCGGGTCCTGACGGGCCGCTGGACGGCCATCCCGATCTTCGTGGTGGTGATGTCGCTGGTGATCTGGCTGTCGATCGACGTGCTGGGCGCGCCCCTGCAGGACCTGCTGGACCGGGGGATCCAGTCGCTCGCCGGGGCGGTCGATGCCGGAATGCTGCGCTGGGGCGTCAGCGACGGACTCCGTTCCCTGGTGGTGGACGGCATCTTCGGCGGCGTGGGGACGGTGGTCAGTTTCGTGCCGATCATCATCATCCTGTTCTTCTTCCTGTCGATGCTGGAGGACAGCGGCTATATGGCGCGGGTAGCGTTCGTGACGGACAAACTGCTGCGCCGGCTCGGCCTGAGCGGCCGGAGCATCGTGCCCCTGCTGATCGGCTTCGGCTGCAGCGTGCCCGCCGTGATGGCCACGCGCACCCTGCCTTCTTCGCGCGACCGCAAGATGACCATCCTGCTGACTCCGTATATGAGTTGTTCGGCGAAGATTCCGATCTACGCCTTCTTCACGAGCGCCTTCTTCCCGGGCCACGGGGGGCTGGTGCTGGTGATCCTCTATCTGTCCGCCATCCTGGTGGGCATCGCCGTCGCGCTGGTCTCCCGGCTCGTGCCGGGGCAGAGCGCACCTTCGCCCTTCGTGATGGAATTGCCGAATTACCGCCTGCCGGGGGCGAAGAACGTGGGGCACCTGCTCTGGGACAAGACCAAGGACTTCCTGCAGCGGGCCTTCACCGTGATCTTCATCGCCTCGATCGTCATCTGGGTGCTGCAGAGTTTCGACTGGCGCTTCCGCCTGGTGGACCCGGAAGACAGCATGCTCGCCGCGGTGGCGGGGGTGATCGCGCCGTTGTTCGCCCCGCTCGGGCTGGGTGACTGGCGCATCGTCACGGCCCTGGTGACGGGTTTCCTGGCCAAAGAGAGCGTCGTCGCGACGCTGGAGGTACTCAATGTCACCGCCAGCCTGACGGCGCTGACGGCCATCCCGATGCTGGCTTTCTGCCTGCTCTACACGCCCTGCGTGGCCGCCATCGCTGCGGTCAAGCGCGAGCTCGGCGGCAAGTGGGCGCTCGTCGTGGTGGTCTTCCAGTGCCTGGTAGCCTGGGTCGTCGCCTGGCTGGCGTATCTGGTGGCCGGCTTGTTCTTTTAATTCCCTGCTGCGATGAATCTCCCGAGCCTGATCGTCCTGCTGATCGTCCTGGCGGCGCTGTTCTTCGCGCTGCGCGCCTTCTTGCGCTCCCCGGGGAAGGGCGGCTGCAACTGCGCGGGGGGCTGCAACGGATGTGCGGGCAGCTCCCGCTGCCCGCACTGCCACGAAGAATAATTCCCTTGCCTACAGCAATTTGTTGACCTCGGGAATCAGGTTCGCGCACTCGTCGATCACATCCTCCAGGGTGCAGCCGTACTGGGTCTGCAGGGTCAGGCGGGCCTCCTCCAGGGTGCAGGACAGCGCCCCCTCGGGCGGCGGATTCCCGATGCTCTCCAGGACGCGGATCTTCTCGTAGAGCAGGCTGTAGTCCTGCGCTTTGCCACTGCTGGCCAGCGCCTGGATGCGGGGCTCCAGGATGCGCTTGAACTGCTTGGTCTGCTGCCGGAGGCCCTCTTCGATCAGCGCGTCGCCGTATCCCTGGACGTGCAGGGCTTCGTCGATGAAGCCGGCGTTCCGCAGCTGTTCCGCCTGCTCCCGGCAGGCTTTGCCCTGCTCCAGCCAGAGATCGCATTTGTGCTTGAAGGTCTTGGCGACCCGCTCCGGATCCACCAGTTTCTCCGCCTGGCGGCCCTTGGTGATGATGCGGCCCAGGTCGTCCCCGTAGGATTCCAGGCCGAATTTGCCGTTGACCACGGCCTGGTCGAACTTCTGCAGCGTCTTGATGCATTCCTTCCGGTTGTAGGGGAAGAAGTTGTAGTGCACCTCGTTGAAGGCCTGGGAGTAGGCCTCTTCCATCACGTCCTCCGGGAGGTCCACCCATTTCCCGTCTTTGTCCAGGATCTGGAAGGTCACATCCCGGTCCGCGCCGATCTTGCGGCCGTAGAGCAGCTCCTTGGCATCGTTGCCGCTGGCGCCGTTCCAGGTCCGGATACTTCCTTCCGGGACCCCCATACGTTCGGCCATCTTCTTGATGGCGATGGGGTCGGTCATCTTGTACATCTCCTGCATCTGGGCGTTGAAATTGGCCCGCAGGATGTCGGAAGGATGGTTCCGCAGGAGGTTCTGCGCGGTCTTGTTGCCCTGCAGGGCGAGGGTCGCGCGGCGCATTTCCTCCGGACTGGCGGTGGGGTTGTTCATCACCTCTTCGAAGTGGTCCAGGATCTTCTTGGCGTCCTGGCGGGCGCGTTTGGCCGCCTCCTCCGCCAGGATGGATTCCTTGGTGAAGGCCTTGTCCCCCTGGCTGCGCGTCTTGCGGATGGCATCGTTCGCCCGGGTCCGGGAGCTCGACGAGATCTGCGAGACCTTCTTGCCGCCTTCCTGGACCTGCTTTCCAAGCTTGGCCAGGTTCACGTTCTTCGCCCCGCTCAGCTGCTTGGTGCTGTCCTTGCCCGCCTTGAAGCTGTTGTAGATGTCCTTGAGTTTCTGGTAACCCGCTTTGGCTTTGTCTTTGATGAGGTCCTTGGCTTTATCCGTCCAGCCTCTGTACTTGGCGTATTGGAATACCTTGCCGCCCACATAGAAGACCCCTTCCCAGAAGAGGACCTCCTTGCTGGCGACCTTGAAGCCTTCCCAGGCGCTGTCTCCGCCCTTGTTCACATAGTCCTGCATCCTCGTCAAAGCGCTCATCGGGGTGAAGACCAGCTCCGAGGCGCCGGCCGTGAAGAAGCCCAGCGCGATGCGCATGCCGATGACGGGAATGGATTTCTCCATCGAGCCCCAGGTGGCCATGAACGCGTTGAAATTCTCGTCGGCTTCGGTCCAGGTAGGCTTCCAGACGGCATCGTTCACGAAGTAGTGGCCCAGTTCGCCGGAGCAATACCTCTTGAAGATCCGCATGATGTTGTTGTAGTCCGGTTCGTAGATGCCGAAGCGCGGGTCGTAGCCTTCCACCAGCGCGTAAACCTTATAGTAAAAAGGCATCAGCTCGTTGAAACGGGGATCGAAGGCAATCTTGTAGCGGATGTCCACCAGCTGCTCGAACTTGCGCTGGTTGTCTTTCAGCCATTCGTTGTAGCGCCGGTTGTCGTTGATGTCCACGAAGGGCTGCGAGATAATGGGCACCACCATCTCCTGGCTGTAGGTCTGCCCGTGCCAGGAGACCACCATCAGGACTTTCGCCTTGGCCCGGTTGGGCGGCAGCAGACCGCCCTCGGTCGCATGGATGGTTCCGAGGACCAAATTATCCTCAGCGACGGTCTCGAAAGCATATTGGAACTTCATGCTCTCGCAGAGGTTCTGGATCTGGTTGCCGTATTTGTCCAGGAAGAGGAGGCTCTCATCCGGCAGGTCCAGGAACACGAAGGCCGGGTCCTTGTCCGGGATGACGCTCTTGATCTGTCCGGTTTCGGGCTCTTCCACGATCAGCCGGAAGCGGATGGCGGCTTCGCCGAACTTCTTCCTTCCTTCCGGGCTTTCCGGGAGGATTTCGTGGTCGTAGGTGCTGTCCCAGGTCACCAGGTAGCCCTTCAGGGCGCGCAGGTCCATGGCCAGGCCCAGGTGCAGGCGGAACAGGTCGAAGCTGCCGGACACGGGGTCCTGCAGGCCGCGCAGATAGATGGACACCTCGCAGATGTACTGCTCGATTTCGCCGGCGTCGGGATCGTACTTCTCTTCCGGCGGGAGTTTCCCGGTCTCGGTCAGCGTGGCGACGAACTTCCTGGGGTTCTCCGCATCCTGGGTGAGCCGGGCGGTGAAGAATTCGTCGGCGCCGCGGGGCAGGGAGATTTCCAGTTTCTCCACATCGCCCCGGCCGGCATAGCCGTTGATGCCCATCTCCATCGTCAAGGTCTGGTTGGAGAAGGCCGCGAAGGTCAGGGATTCGTCCATCACCAGCTCGGGGGCGCTCTCGACCCGGAAGACTACGTGGTTGATGTACATGCCGCCGGTGCCGCTGAAGCTGAAGCGCACTTTGGCGAGCTCCGGGGCGGAGCCGTCCGGTTTCGGTTCAACGGAGACGTCCGCCGCCTTGTAGCGGCCCTGCGTGCGGACATTGCCCGTGTTGCAGCCTTCTTCGGCAGCGATGGAGATGCGCGCGGTCAGGTCGGGCCGTTCGACGACGGTCCCGCCGGGTTTGATCTCCTCGATCCGGGCGCCTACCATCCGGGCTGCCTCGCCCAGGACCAGCGTGTCGCCGAATTCCTTGTAGAGGACCATCCGGAAGGTGCTGTGCTCCTCCTCGTTCTCTTCTTCTTTCTTCTTTTTCTTCGATTTCTTTTGATCGGATTTCTTGTTCTTTTGGGACTTCCGCAGGGTCCGGGCCCCGACGATGCCGCCGCCCACGATGCCTACGCCGATGATCCCCCAGGGAATCTTGTGGCTGTCCGGGTCGGATCCGCCTCCTCCGATATCTTCTCCTTCCTCGTCCGAGGCGAAGGTGGTCACCTCTTTCAGGTCGGGGACGTATTTGTAGACATAGGCCGCAGAGACAACTTTGCCCATTATATAGGAAGTATAGCTGAGTTCCAACTCATAGTACTTCGGATGGTTGAAGGGCGGGACCATCGGGACTTTTTTCCCCCAGGGGTTCTGGTTGACGATTTTTGTATTAGAATCGTCCAGACCCAGCGATCCGCGTTTGTCGTTGTGGGAATCCCGCTCGTCCGGCGGCGGGTAATCCCCCTGGTCGCGTCTCTCCAGTTCGACGGACACATCGTATTCCTGGTCTTTTTCTCCGATATCCAGGCTGGCGTTGATCTTGATGAGATGCTCTTCGCCGGCCTTCACGGTCTGGGGTGGGGTGGACCAGGTGACGACCGATTTGCGCATCAGACCTACCTTCATGCTGTTCTCCGTGAAACCGTGGCCCAGGCGGGCGATTTCCTCCTCGTCGGTTATTTCTTGGGTACCGGCTCCCATGTACATGGTCCCGCCGGTTGCGACGCTCCTGGAGGAGGTGTAGGTGACCGTCCCTTCGATGAAGTCGTGGTGGTAATTGAAATAGTCGTCCCGGAAGTGGAAATGCGAAAGCACCCAGTATCCTTTGTCCTGGGCGGGCAGGGAGGTGGACAGGAGCGCGAAGGCCAGCAGGACGCCCCAAAACAGATTAATCCTGGTTCGCATATTGGTAGGAATCTGATAGGATTACGGGACGGATGGCAAAACCGACGGCGCGCGACCACATCGCGACCTGGTGTCCATAGGGGTTGGGTACCTGGTTGAGTCTCGGATAGATTTCCTTCTCGCTGAATCCCCAGAAGATGGCCTTCCGGGGGTCGTCGAGATACAAGGAGGAGGTCCAGTAGTAGCCCAGGTCGTCCGGGCGGATGAGGTCTTCATCCATAAAATAGCCCGTGACGGGGAGGAAGATGCTGTTGCCGTTGACCTTGCTGGTCACTTCGTAGCCTGGTACGCCTTTTACCTTTTTCCAGGTCCAGGTGCATTCGTTGAATAGTTCATCCCGCTCTTCCTGCATGGGGATGCGCCATTTCCCGCCCAGTTTCACGTTGGCCACGTCGTCTTCGAGTTCGAGGATAACCCGGCGGTCCACCGTGCCGTAATGTGTTTTCTGGGGACCATATTCTTTGTCCGAGCAGTATTTGGTCAGGAGCCAGTCGAGGTTCCAGGGATTGACACTCGTCTGGCCGGGCCCGGGTTCGAAGAATTTATAGTTGTCCAGGACATAGCTGTTCTTGGGTTTGAGCTCTCCCCAGGCGTACAGGTCGCCGGGGTCTTCGGGGGAGTCGGCGCCCAGGTTGCAGGAGGCCCATTTGACGGACAGGCCCAGGTCCACGGGCTCCGGCTGCGCCAGGAGCCGGCCCGGGAGCAACAGCGCTCCGAGAAGGACGGGTAGGAGGAGTTTTCGCATATCGTTATCTGGCTTTAGTGGAAAAGTGGCCCGGAAGGGCCGCACCCTTCCAATTTCAAAGATAATAAGAATCAGTGAGAAATCACGCCGGGGGATCGTATTATTCTTTTTCGGGTTTGTGGGGCAGTGTTTCGGGGTTGGGTGTGTTTATTCTACAAAAAGAGTTGAAATATGAAGACACTTCGAAGAATCGTTGGTTTTATGGCAATCGTCCTCAGCCTGGCGCTTTCCTGTACGAAACAGGATGTGACCTACGAAGATAGCTTGTGGTGCGGAGAGTACCCGGCTCAGACCCTGAATGGAACGACGGGCGAACTGGAGGACCGGAGGGCCGTCATCATGCTCCATTTCAATGGCGGCGGACAGACCTGTTCCGTCTACCACGGCTATGCGGGGCTGCTGGGGATGACCCAGGTGAAATATGATGTCAACTGGTCTGCAGGGGATTCGTTCAGCCTGTCCCGGAGCGCCGGGGGCCAGACCATCATTTCCTATTCCGGGGAGATAGGCGGAAATACGATGTCGCTGGATGCATATAACTGTGACGGCATCGCCGACACATTCGTGCTGAAGAGAAGCAACTGACCCCCGCCAGCCGGAAAGAAAAACGTTATAAACGAAAAAGGACATCCGAACCGGATGTCCTTTTTCGTGCGGCAGGTGAGACTCGAACTCACACAGGCCAATGCCCACTACCCCCTCAAAGTAGCGTGTCTACCATTTCACCACTGCCGCAGTTCTACTTTGGGACTGCAAAAATAGGGATAATTCTGATAATCGCAAAAATTTTTGTTAAATTTGTATGGTATGGACAAGTACTCCGGCAAGATGAAAGTTGCAGACCTGATCGAGGCCAATTACCGGCTGCTCGGGGTGCTCGCGCGCGTGGGAATCGACGGCAGTTTCGGCGAGAAGACGATCTCCGAAGTCTGCATCCAGTCCGGCCTGGACCCGGATACGATCATCCTGCTGTGCGAGGTCTATTCCTCTCCGGACTTCAAACCCTCGATGGAAGTGCTGCGCCGCTGCCACGTCGGCGACGTGCTGCGCTATCTGCATCAGTCGCACGACTACTACCTGAGCCGGGCCCTGGTGGAGATGGAGGAGGCGACCGGCCGGCTGCTCGCACCCTGCCCGGAGCGGCGGCGCCAGGTGGTCTGGGACTTCTTCCGGGGCTACAAGACCGAGCTGGAGAACCATTTTGCCTTCGAGGAGCAGGAAGTGATCCCCTATGTCCAGGATCTGATCATCGGCGCGCACCGCGGCACCTTCTGCATCGACCGCTTCGAGGAGAACCATTCCAATATCGACGAGAAGCTATCCGACTTCAAGAACCTGGTGATGAAGTCCCTGCCCCCGGAGTGCGACCGGAGCTCGCGCATCTCCCTGCTGCTCAAGATATTCGCCCTGCAGGAAGACCTCAAATGCCACACCTACATCGAGGACAGCGTCCTCGTGCCGATGGTGCGCCTGCTGGAGAATCCCCGCCATCCCCGCGAGAGCGTCGCCGCTTCCGGGGAGGCCGACTCCGAACGGCAGGAACTCTCCGACCGGGAGAAGGAGATCCTGGTCAGCGTGGCCCGGGGCCTGCTCAACAAAGAGATCGCGGACAAGCACAACATCTCCATCAACACCGTGATCACCCATCGCAAGAACATCACCCGCAAGATCGGGATCAAGACCGTGGCGGGCCTGACGGTGTATGCCATCCTGAACAACCTGATCGACATCAACGCCATCGAATAGCCCATGTTGAAAGTGGAAGCGCCCGCGGGCGCGAAGGACATCCTGCTGCACACGTGCTGTGCGCCCTGCTCCGGAGCCATTCTCGAATGCCTCCGGGACAGCGGTATCCGTCCGCTGCTCTTCTTCAGCAATTCGAACATCACGCCCCGGGAGGAGTACGACTTGCGCCTGGGAGAGTTGCGGCGCTACGCCGTGCGGATGGGGGTGGAACTGGTGGAAGATGCCTACGACCACGAAGCGTGGCTGGAGGCCGTCCGCGGGCTTGAAGACGAACCCGAACGAGGCCGCCGCTGCGAGGCCTGTTTCCGTTTCCGGCTCGGGCGGGCTGCGGAGTATGCCGCGGAACAGGGCCTGCCGGTGCTCGCCACGACCCTCGCGTCCTCGCGCTGGAAAGACCTGGAGCAGGTGAACCGCGCCGGCACCGCGGCCTGCACCGCCGCCGGGGAGGCCGTGTCCTTCTGGCCGCAGAACTGGCGGAAGGGCGGCCTGCAGGAGCGGCGGAATGCCGTGCTCCGGGAGCAGGGCTTCTACAACCAGACCTGGTGCGGCTGCGAATTCTCAAGACAACAACCCTCTAAACCAATTTAATATGTTAGCAAGAATTATTTACATCCTTGGCGTCGTTCTCGCCATCTGGTGCGTGCTTGACATTTTCAAGCACAACAAGCTCACCCTGCTGAAGAAGGTCCTCCTCTCCATTGCGGTCGTGATTTTCAGCTGGATCGGCTTCGCAGTGTACTACTTCCTGATCCGCGACAAGATCTAGGGGGGGATTCCCACGAAAAGAAGGTGACTGATAAGCGATTATCGGTCGCCTTCTTTTTTTGTCCGCAGCTCCCGCCGTCCCGCCTCGGCGTCCGTCCCGGCCGGGGACCGGCCTTCATCCCCGGCCATTCATGTCATTGCCGGCCAGACCGGCAATCCTCCCCCGTCCGGGGTGTCCCAGACCCCGATTCTCACCCCGCTGCCTGGTTTCCCATCCCCCGGGGTGTCCCAGAGCCCATTTTACACCCCGCTGCGGTGGTTGGCAAGCCAGACTTCACAGCCAGTGGCAGCCATCGGGGCCTACGGACAGAAAACAGCCTTGATCCTGTCCGGCCCATCAATATGGATGACCTACAGACAGCCAGAGGCCCTATACCTGTCCATAGGTCGACAAAAATCTCCCTACAGACAGAAAGAAGGCTGTATTCTGTCTGAAAATCCCGTAAGGATGTTATTTGACGTGGAGGATGGCCCGGCGGAAGGCCTTTTTCCGGGCCACCCGGATTATCTCTGGCGGGGGTTGACTCATCTTTCAGACAGGTGTCCAGAAAAACGCCTTCTGGTGCAAAAAAGCCGTACACCTATACCATCAAATGGCTGATAATCAACAAAAAGTCCGACAGGTAGCCACAAATATCGCGTACGAAGGCGGTTTACTGGACACCTATTTCTGGAATGGAATGAAGGCGGTGGTATTATGGGCGGGCGGGGTAGCGGGTTTCGAGGAAGATTACACCGTCTTTTCCGCGTGAATTCTCGAAAAACAATAAATATTCGCTAAAAATCAATAAGATTCTATTGCATTTCAATAAAACAATTGTATCTTTGCGAAAAGAATGATAAGTGCGACAGACAAAAAAAGCTGGAATTATTCTTGCAGATAAAAAAATAATGTATACCTTTGCAGTGTAATAGTTCAATAGTACACTATATGCTCATCGAACTCAAAGACGTCAACAAGACATACAACAACGGCCAGCCCTTGCACGTGCTGAAGGGAATCGACCTCTCCATCGACAGCGGGGAGTTCGTCTCCATCATGGGCGCCTCCGGCTCCGGCAAATCCACCCTGCTCAACATCCTGGGCATCCTGGACAATTATGATTCCGGCGAATATTATATAGACGGCAAGTTGATCAAGGGCCTGTCCGAGCGTCAGGCTGCTGACTACCGCAACCGGATGATCGGATTCATCTTCCAGTCCTACAATCTCATCGGCTTCAAAACCGCCGTCGAGAACGTGGAACTGCCGCTCTTCTATCAAGGTATTGCGCGCAAGAAACGTCACCAGATGGCGATGGAATACCTCGACCGCCTGGGCCTTGCCGACTGGGCGAAGCATTATCCGAACGAGATGTCCGGAGGCCAGAAGCAACGCGTGGCTATCGCGCGGGCGCTGATCACCAGCCCCCGAATCGTCCTGGCGGACGAGCCCACGGGCGCCCTGGACTCGAAGACATCGGTCGAGATCATGGAGTTGCTGCAGCAGCTCAACCGGGAAGACCGGATGACCATCATCGTCGTGACCCATGAGAGCGGTGTCGCCAACGCCACCAACAAGATCATCCACATCAAGGACGGCATCATCGGGCAGATCGAAGACAACCGCCAGCACCACGCATCGGTGTTCGGCACCAGCACGGTCATGAAATGAGAGACGTCTTCATCGAAATTTGGGAAAGCATCCGCCGCAACAAGCTGAGGACCTGCCTGACCGGCTTCGCCGTGTCCTGGGGCATCTTCATGCTCATCGTCCTGCTGGGCGCGGGCAACGGCCTGATGAACGCTTTCCTGGTGGGCGGAGAAGGCATCTCCACCAATGTGATGCAAGTCGGCGGCGGCTGGACGTCCAAGCCCTATGACGGCCTCAAGGAAGGCCGTATCATCGAGCTGGACGAAAGGGATGTGGCGCTGACGAAGAGCGAGGTTTTCGCGAACCACGTGGACCAGGTGATCTCTACCGTGAGTACGAGCGCCACGGTCATTTATGGCAAAAAGCATTTCTCCGGCAGCATAGAAGGCAGCTTCCCCGCCCGCCGGCAGATGGACAAGATCGAGATCCTGTACGGTCGCTTCCTCAACGAGAAGGATATCAAGGAGAACCGCAAGGTGGTCGTGCTGCCGGAGGACCAGGCCGAGATACTGCTCGGCAATGATATCCGGGACACGGGCGCCCGCCTCCCGGGCATGAAGTTGAACAGCAATTCCGGCAAGAAGGTCCGGCCGCAGGACATCCTGGGGAAATACATCCGGATCGGCGACTTCTCTTATCGCGTGGTGGGCATCACCAAGACCAACGATGCCTCCAACAGCAACACCGTCTATGTGCCCTATACGACACTCCGGGTCATCTACGGAAAAGGCCGGACTGTGGACGACATCACCTTCACCTTCCACGGTCTCGATTCCGAGAAAGAAAACGAGGCTTTCGAGGAGCAGTATCGCTCTGCGGTGAACCTGCGGCACCGCGCAGCTCCGGATGACCGGCGCGCCCTGTGGATCTGGAACCGTTTTACCCAGAACCTCCAGATGAACAGGGGACGCAACATCCTGAACACGGCGCTCTGGATCATCGGCCTGTTCACCCTGCTCGGTGGCATCGTGGGCGTGAGCAACATCATGCTCATCACCGTCAAGGAGCGCACGCACGAGTTCGGGATCCGCAAGGCCATCGGCGCCAGCCCCTGGGACATCGTGAAATTGATTCTTGCCGAGAGCGTCACGATCACGGCCGTCTTCGGCTATATCGGCATGTTCTTCGGCATGATTGCCTGCCAGATCCTCGACAAGACCGTGGGGCAGTCCTCCGTATCCATCATGGATGAACAGATCGCGATGTTCGTCAACCCTACCGTCGGATTGGACGTGGCCCTGGAGGCCACCCTCGTACTCATCATCGCCGGCACCATCGCCGGATTCTTCCCGGCCCGCAAGGCCGCCCAGGTCAGACCCATAGAAGCCCTCCGCGCAGAATGAGATTCGATGTAGATAGTTTCCGGGAGATTGCGGACTCGCTGGTCCGCAACAAGAGCAGGAGCCTGCTCACCGGCTTCGGCGTGTTCTGGGGCGTGTTCATGTTGCTCTTCATGCTGGGGGGCGGCGATGGGATGAAGCAGATGATCATGGCCAACTTCGAGGGCTTCGCCACGAATACTTGCATCATGGCCTCCTCCCAGACCAGTGAGCCGTATAAAGGTTTCAAAGAAGGACGTTATTGGAACCTCAGCTATACCGACGTCGAGCGCCTGCGCCAGATGATGCCGGACCTTGAGACCGTCACGCCGGTCATCGCCTCCTGGGGCGGACAGATCGTGTACGGTTCCTACACGGCCAGCGGCAGCGTCAAGGGCATCCAGGCGGATTATGCCAAGATCGAGGAGCCCCGGATTAAATACGGCCGCTACCTCAACGAGACCGACATCCTGCAGGAGCGCAAGGTCTGCGTGATCGGCAAGCGTATCTATAAGGACCTGTTCCCCGACGGGGGAGATCCTTGCGGAGAATTCATCCAGGTGGGGCCGGTCTTCTATCAGATCGTGGGTGTGGACTACAGCAGCGGCAACATCAGCATCAACGGCCGCGCCGACCAGACCGTCAGCGTCCCGCTCCCGGTAGCCCAGAAGATATACAACCGCGGCAAAACCGTGGACTTGATCTGCGTGACCGGCCGGTCGGGTGTGCGGATGTCGGACCAGGAGCCGCGCATACGCGAAATTCTCGCACGCCGGAACCTCTTCAACCCGAAGGACAAGCAGGCCCTGATGATCCTCAACACCGAGCAGATCTTCTCCCTGGTGGACAATCTCTTCCGGGGTGTGAACTTCCTGATCCTGTTGATCGGCCTGGGAACCATCCTTGCGGGCGTGATCGGGGTGAGCAACATCATGATGGTCACCGTCAAGGAGCGCACGACCGAGATCGGCATCCGCCGCGCCATCGGCGCCACGCCGCGTGACATCCTCTCCCAGATCATCTTCGAGAGCATTTCCCTAACCCTGGTGGCGGGCTCGTTCGGCATCGTCTTCGCCGTGCAGCTGCTCCGGCTCACGGAGACCATCGTGAATGCTTCGGGCGAGAATCCGCCCGCCAGCTTCCAGATCGGTTTCTGGATAGCCGTGCTGGCTGCCCTGCTGCTGACCGCACTGGGCGTGGTCGCCGGCCTGGCGCCGGCCACCCGCGCCATGTCCATCAAACCGGTGGACGCCATGAGAGATGAATAATAAATAAAAACAAACCATATGAAACGAGTAGTCAAGTACATCATTTTCGCGCTGATCGCGGTGATCTTCATCGGGACCTTCGTGTTCCTGTTCAAGAATTCCCGCCCGGACAAGATCGAGTATCAGGAGCTGGAGGCGGGCTATGCCGACATCAACCGCACCACCGTCGTCACGGGCAAGATCGAGCCGCGCAACGAGGTGAACGTCAAGCCGCAGATCAACGGCATCATCGCCGAACTCTACAAGGAGGCCGGCCAGCAGGTCAAGGAGGGCGAGGTCATCGCCAAGCTCCGCGTCATCCCGGACATGAACTCCCTGAGCTCCGCCCAGTCCCGCGTGCGCCTCGCGGAGATCAATCTCAAGCAGGCCAAGACCAATTACGACCGCGAGAAGGCCCTCTATGACAAAAAGCTCGTCAGCGACGAGGAATACGACCAGGTCCTGCAGGCCTACAACCAGGCCGTCGAGGAGAAGGCGGCCGCCCAGGAGTCCCTGGAGGTCATCCGTGACGGCGTGTCCTCGCGCAACACCACAGGCAGCTCCACCCTGGTCCGCTCCACCATCACGGGCCTCATCCTGGACATTCCCGTCAAGGTGGGCAACTCCGTGATCCAGGCCAACACGATGAACGACGGTACGACCGTGGCCACCGTGGCCAACATGTCGGACCTGATCTTCGACGGCAACATCGACGAGACCGAGGTCGGCGCGCTCGTGGAGGGCATGCCGATGCAGATCAGCATCGGTGCATTGCCCGATTATAGCTCCGAGGCCGCCCTGGAGTATATTTCGCCGAAGGCGGTCGAGAACAACGGCGCCAACCAGTTCGAGATCAAGGCCGCCCTGAAGGTCAATAACGACTATGTGATCCGCTCCGGCTACAGTGCCAACGCGGAGATCGTCCTGGAGACCCTCACGGATGTGCTTTCCATCCCGGAGAGCGCCCTGGAGTTCGACGGAGAGCAGACCTTCGTGTATCGCAAGAACGCCGCCGGCACCTTCGACCGCATCGAGGTCGAGACGGGCCTGAGCGACGGTGTCACCATCCAGATCAAGAGCGGCCTGCAGGCGGGCGATAAGCTCCGCGGCCCGATGATCATCAAAACCGAAGAAGATGAGAAGAACTAGCATCTTGATCGCGGCCGTCCTGCTGCTCGCAGGCGGTCCGGCCCGGGCCCAGCAGGGGCCCTGGAGCCTCGCGGACTGCATCAATTACGCGTTGGAGCACAATCTCACCGTCCAGCAGAGCGCGCTGACCGTGGAGCAGCGGGAAGTGGACCTCAGCACGGCGAAGGGGCGGCAGCTGCCGAATGTCAACGCCTCCTCCTCGGAGAACCTTTCCTTCGGCCGCGGCCTCACGGCGGACAATACCTATTCCAACTCCAACACCACCTCGACCTCCTTCTCGCTGGGTGCCAACATGCCCATCTTCCAGGGTTTCGACATCGTCAACGGCATCAAGCTCGGGCGGCTCAATCTCGCCGCCGCGACGGTGAACCTCGAGAAGGCCCGCGACGATATCCGCGTGGCCGTGGCCCAGGCCTATGTGCAGATTCTCTACAACCAGGAGCTGCTCGGCGTGGCACACCAGCAGGCGGAGCACGATGCCGAACTGCTCGAGCAGATCCGCGAGCGGCTGCTGGCCGGCAAGGTCAGCGAGGCGGAGGTGTCCGCCCAGCAGGCCACCCTGGCGCAGAGCCGCCAGTCCGAGATCCAGGCCGAGGGGAACCTGCGCATGTCCCTGCTCGAACTTACCCAGTTGCTGGAACTGCCTTCCCCGGAGGGCTTCTCCATCGTGACCCCGGAGGTCGGCGATCCCTCGCAGACCCTGCTGATGCGCCCGGAGGCCATCTACGATGAGGCCGTGGAGATCAAGCCCGCCGTCGAGGCGGCCGAAATCAATCTGGACTACGCCAAGCTGGCCATTACCCGGGCCAAGGGCGCCCGCCTGCCGTCGATCTCGCTCAGCGGCGGCCTGGGCTCCAACTACTACACCAATTCCAAGGTGCAGGCCGCTCCGTTCGGCGAGCAGCTTCGCAACAATTTCAGCCAGTACGTGGGTCTGTCGCTGAGCATCCCCATCTTCCAGGGATTCTCCATCCGCAACAACATCCGCAACGCCGAACTCAATTTCAAGGGCCAGGAGATTCAGTTGGAGAGCACCAAGAAAGCCCTCTACAAGGAGATCCAGCAGGCCTATTACAACGCGGTCACGGCCCAGGCGCGCTATGCCGGTAGCCGGGAGAGTGCCGCGAGCGCCCGCCAGCATTACGAGTTGACCGAGGAGAAATACAAAGTCGGCAAGGCCGATGTGGCGTCCTACAACGATGCGCGCAACAGCTGGCTCCGGGCGGAGTCCGAGCACATCCAGGCCCGCTTCCAGTGCCTCTACCAGACGAAATTGCTGGATTTCTACCGCGGACGCGAGCTGGAGTTCTGATTTTTTCCTATCTTTGTTCGTATGAAGAAGTTGTTTATTTTACTGGCTCTTTCCGCCATTTGCACGGGAGCGCTGGCCCAGGATCTGGACCTGGATATCAATCAGATCAGTCTCTCGCGGGAAGATGCCGCGGTCGAGGCGGAGTTGGAGTTCGCCCTGCCGATGTATTTCGGCTGGACGGCGCTGACCGGTGTCAACTACAAGGGTGCCTGGGACTATCCCGGACGTCCCGATTTCCTGGACACGCGGACCGGCAAGAACTTCGTGTACGGCCTGGAGATGGCCGCGGTGCATTTCTCCAAGCCCGGCGGGAGCTGGGATGTCAGCCTGGGCCTGCGCTGGACCTTCATGGACTTCACCCTGCGGGATTCCCAATGGACGTTCCGGGAAATTCCGTATATCTACACTTTTTTAGACGCCACTCCGACTGGCTCCGGTAAGGCTTACTTGCCTTATTCCATCAAGACGGAAACCCCGGACTATAACGGCCGCAAGTCCAAGATCCACGGCAATTATATCGGAGTCCCCCTGCGCATTACCTACAAGGTGGGCGATGCCCGCGTGTTTGCGGGTGCCAGCGCCGAGTACCTGCTCAGCGGCTATTCCAAATACCGCTCCCCGAAGAACCGTCAGGATGTCACCCCGATGTTCAATCGTTTCCGCGCCACGGTCGAGGCCGGTGTCTCCTACAGTTCTCTCGGACTCTTCGTCCTCTATGGCCTGACGCCGCTTTTCCCTGCGGAACGGAGCGACGCCCGTACTTTGACAATCGGTCTCCTGCTGGATCTCTAGGAGATGCCGCTGCAGGAAATAGAACGTAAATTCCTGGTCGCCGGGGACTTCCAGAGGGAGGTTTCCGGCGAAAGCCGTATCCGGCAGGGCTTCCTGTGCTCCGTTCCGGGCCGCACGGTCCGGGTCCGGGTGCGCGGAGACAAGGGCTATATCACGGTTAAAGGCCCGGCGAAGGGCCTGACCCGCTTCGAGTGGGAGAAGGAGATCTCTGCGGTGGAAGCGGAGTTGCTGCTGCGCCTCTGCGAGCCGGGCCGGATCGACAAGACCCGCTGCCTGGTGCCCGCCCCCGACGGGCATACCTGGGAGGTGGACGTGTTCCACGGAGACAACGAAGGGCTGGTGGTGGCGGAGATCGAACTGGGAGCGGAGGACGAGCCTTTCGAGCGTCCCGCCTGGCTGGGCGCGGAGGTCACCGGAGACAGGCGCTACTATAATTCCTGCCTGATCCGCCACCCCTACAAAGACTGGAAAGATTAATACAAACCGAGCATATGAAAAAAACCGTACTTGTCTCCGGCGGCGCCGGATTCATCGGCAGCCACGTGACCGTGGAGCTGTCCCAGGCCGGCTATGACGTGGTCATCGCCGACAACTTCTCCAACTGCGACGAGACCAACTACCGGGGCGTCTGCCAGATTCTCGGGCGCACCCTCCCGCTGGTCAGGATGGACTTCTGCGACAAGGAGGCCGTGGATGCGCTCTTCGCGCAGTATCCCATCGACGCCGTGATCCACTTCGCCGCCTTCAAGGCGGTGGGCGAGTCCGTCTCGGAGCCGCTCAAGTACTACCGCAACAACCTGCTCTCCTTCGTGAACATCCTCGAGACGGCGAAGGAGCGGGGCGGCTGCAACGTCCTCTTCTCCTCGTCCGCGACGGTCTATGGCGAGGCGGAGGACCTCCCGGTCACGGAGCAGACACCCCGGCAGCCGGCCACCTCGCCTTACGGCAACACCAAGACGATGTGCGAGGACATCCTGCGCGACTGCGTGAAGGCCTATCCCGGGATCAAGGGCATCGCCCTGCGCTATTTCAACCCCATCGGCGCGCATCCCAGCGCCCTGATCGGCGAGCTCCCGCGCGGTGTACCCAACAACCTCGTGCCCTTCATCACCCAGACCGCCATCGGCAAGCGCGCCTGCCTGTCCGTCTTCGGCAACGACTATCCGACCCCCGACGGGACCTGCCTGCGCGACTTCATCGACATCGTGGACCTGGCCAAGGCCCACGTCAGCGCCGTCACGCGTATGCTGGACGGCCAGATGAAGGCCGGCTACGAGATCTTCAACATCGGCACCGGACGCCCGGTGTCCGTGCTCGAACTCATCAACACCTTCGAGCGCGTCAACGGCCTCAAGCTCAACTGGAAGTTCGCCCCGCGCCGTCCCGGCGACGTGGTCTCCATCTGGGCCGATCCGTCCCTGGCGGGCAAAGAACTCGGCTGGAAGGCGGAGCGCAGCCTTGACGACACGCTCAAGGCCGCCTGGGACTGGGAGAAGTATATCGCCGGCAAGTAACCTCGGATGTACGTCGGGCTGATCAGCGATACCCACGGGGTCTTCAGCGAGCCTTTCCGCAAGTTCCTGGAGCCGGTGGAGGTGATCTGGCACGCCGGGGATTTCGGCGGCGGACTCTCCTTTGCCGATTCGATCGCCGCGTTCAAGCCCCTCGTCGGGGTGTGCGGCAACTGCGACGGGCAGGACATCCGCCGCGAGTACCCCGCCCACCAGTATCTCGAAGTCCAGGGCCTGAAGGTCCTGATGACCCACATCGGGGGCTCTCCGGGGCACTATGACCTGCGCGCCCAGGCCCTGATCGAGCGCTATCGGCCCGACGTGTTCATCTGCGGCCACTCCCACATCCTCAAGGTGATGCAGGACCGCCGCTACGACTTCCTCTACATCAATCCCGGCGCCGCCGGCGTGCAGGGCTGGCAAGTCGTGCGCACCGCCCTCCGTTTCAAACTCGAATCCGGCCAGGTCCGCGAGATGGAAGTCTTCGAACTCCCGCGCTGAGCCTGTCTTTTCCTCTCTTTTTTCGTATCTTTGTATCCGTATGGCTACGAAAGCGAAGACGGTTTTTTATTGCACCTCGTGCGGCAATGAGAGCCCCAAGTGGATGGGGCGCTGCCCCGCGTGCGGGGAGTGGAATACGATGGTGGAGGCTCCGGTGGAGCCGAAGAAGGGCCCCTCGGGCGGCGCTGCGACCCGTCCGGCGGCCCCTGCCGCGCGCCGGCCCCAGCAACTGCGCGAAATCGATTATTCGCAGGAGGCGCGCATTTCCCTCGGAATGGGGGAGGTGGACCGCATCCTCGGCGGCGGGATGGTGCCGGGCTCGCTGGTGCTGATCGGCGGTGAACCGGGCATCGGCAAGTCCACCCTCAGCCTGCAGATTCCCCTGATGTGCAGCGGCCTGCGCACCCTCTATGTCACGGGCGAAGAGAGCGCCCGGCAGGTCGGCCTGCGTGCGCGCCGCCTGGGCGGAGACGACTCCAACTGCCTGATTTTCTGCGAGACGCAGATCGAGGCCGTGATTGCGGAGGCCCAGGCCCTCCAGCCCGCTCTGATGATCGTGGACTCGGTCCAGACGATGTACACCGAGTCCGTGGACTCCGCCCCGGGCTCCGTGAGCCAGATCCGCGAGGTGGCCGCCGCCCTGCTGCGCTTCGCCAAGGACAGCGGCGTGCCGGTGATCCTGATCGGCCACATCACCAAGGACGGCTACATCGCCGGTCCGAAGATCCTGGAGCACATCGTGGACGTGGTGCTGCAGTTCGAGGGCGAGAACCGCAGTTCCTATCGCATCCTGCGGAGCATCAAGAACCGTTTCGGCTCTACCGCCGAACTGGCGGTCTTCGAGATGACCGGGACGGGCCTGCGGGAGGTTGCCAACCCTTCCGAGATGCTGATTCCGATGCACGGGCAGGGGCTCAGCGGCACGGCCATCGCGGCCATGCTGGACGGCACGCGACCGCTGCTCTTCGAGGTGCAGGCGCTGGTCAGTTCGGCCGTGTACGGCACGGCGCAGCGCAGCGCCACGGGCTTCGACGCCCGGCGGCTGAATATGCTCCTGGCGGTGCTGGAGAAACGCGCCGGCTTCCACCTCAGCGCCAAGGACGTCTTCCTGAACATGGCCGGCGGCCTGCGGGTGAGCGATCCGGCGGTGGACCTGGCGGTCATCTGCGCCGTGCTGTCTTCCAATTTTGATTTTGCGATTCCCGCGGACGTGTGCTTTGCCGGCGAGGTGGGCCTGAGCGGCGAGATCCGTCCGGTAGGGCAGCTCGACCGCCGCGTGCAGGAGGCCGCCCGGCTGGGTTTCACGCGGATTTTCGTCTCGTCTTTCGCCAAGGTGGAGGCCCGGCCCGAGGGCATCCGCGTCGTGAAGGTCGCGGACGTGCCCGCGCTGGTCAAGGCCCTCTTTAAATAGAAAACTGTCTATGGAACTTTTTTTCTCTGACGATATCCAGGATGCGCAGATCCGGCTGGATCCGGAGGAGTCGGCGCATTGCGTGCGGGTGCTGCGGCACCGCGAGGGCGATGAGATTTCGATCATCGACGGGCGCGGCACGCTCTATACTTGCGTGTTGGAGCTGTCGGATCCCCGCAGCGCCTGGGCGCGCATCCTGACGCGGACCCACGGTTTCGGCGCGCATCCCTACCACCTGACGATGGCCGTCTGTCCGACCAAGAATCTGGAGCGTTATGAGTGGTTCGTGGAGAAGGCGACGGAGATCGGGGTGGATGTGATCGCGCCGGTGATCGGGGAGCGTTCGGAGCGCAAGGTGCTCAAGACGGAGCGGTTGCGGCGGCTTGTGGTTTCGGCGGCCAAGCAGTCGCTCAAGGCGGCTTTTCCGCTGGTCGAGGAGCCCCGGAGCGTGCGGGACTTTATCCTCTCGGCTCCTGCCGAGGCCCTGAAGCTCATCTGCTACTGCTTTGACGACGTTGAACGGCAGCAGATTCAACATCTGCTGCCGTCAAATGATATCATTATCTTGATCGGGCCGGAGGGGGATTTCAGTCCGGAGGAGGCGGCGCTGGCGCGGGAGCACGGCTGGATTCCGGTCTCGCTCGGCGATAGCCGCCTGCGCACGGAAACCGCCGCGGTCGTCGCCGCCACGGCAGTCTACTTCACCATCGACAGCAAATAGCGAACCTCGAAGATATTCGCCCGGCATTTTGCCATCAGTTCGTCCTGCTGGTCCATCTTCAGCAGGTCATACGGCTTGCCGTAGGTCTTCATGGCCAGATCCTCCCGGACGGATTTGAAGGCATAATAGAGTGTCTGGACGGCGGAGGAATAGGCGCCAAAAGAAGAGCTGTCGTCAACGATCAGATAGAACGAGACACCGTTGTTCTTCTCGACATCCTGCTTGGCCAGGGCGAACAGGTCGTCCGGATCGATGGCCTTCCCGTCACTGCCCCCATACAGCAGCTTGTCGTTCGCGGTGAGCTGGATCTGGATGTCGCCATCCGCTTTCGAATAGGCGGAGAGACTGCTGCTGACGGCTCCGGACGGCTCAAGCCGCCGCTGGACCTGCACATTCTTCGGGAAGCAGGTATACTGGATTTTCAGGGCATTCACCTTCCGGAGTTCGTCCTTCACCTGCTGGATCTTTTCCGACCGGACATCGGATTCGGCGATGATGCTCACATAAGCGGAAGGATCCTTGGCGCGGACCTCATCCACTTTCGCACCGATGGCCTCCAGGCTGACGCTTTCGCCGTTGACCACATACTCGGCATCCTTCCCGTTTTGGATCACCAGCAGGTTGATGGCCGTCGGGCCGGAATAGTAGTTTATTTGCGGATTATCACTACCTTTGTAGTCGATGACCGTCTGGGCGTTGGCCGCGAGGCAGACCGCAGCAAGCGGCAGGGCGTAGAGGACTCTCAGTCCCCGGAGCGCCGAAGATTTGTTTTTTGACATCATAGTAATACGATTTTTAAGGATACTGTGATTAAAGCTGTTGGCAACCGAGTAGCCGCTCTTGCTGACAGCTTTTCTTATAAGCAGATACTGATAATCCCGGAGGTCGGCCCCGCTGCGCAGCACCGCGTCGTCGGCTTCGTATTCGTGCAGCTCCTGCAGGTCCGCGCGGAGCATCCAGATGGCAGGATTGAACCACTGGAAGACCGACAGGACGTCCACCAGCAGCAGTTCCCACGAATGGCCATAGGCGATGTGCGCCTTTTCGTGGGTGAGGATGGGGGCGTGCGGCCCTTCCCAATCTTTCCGCGACAATACGATATAGTGCATCCAGCTGAACGGGTCGATGTCCCGATCCGTCAGGATGATCTTGCATCCGTCCTCTTCCCGGATGTATTCTCCGCGCCGGATGATGCGCGCGACGGAAAGGTGGGAGATGACGATCCGTGCGAGCACGCAGGCCACGCCCGCGAAATACAGCAGGACCAGCGCCGTAGGCCACCAGGGGGCGGAGGCTGCCTCGACGGCATTGCTTGCGGGAGCCGGTCCGGCGGCCGCCCCGCCGACCGTTTCAACCAATTCCAGGATGTCTGCCGGGGCTTGCTCCACCGTCTTGTGGATGGTGATGATGCAAAGCGGCAGCAGGAACGAAAGCACCGCCGTGCCCACCAGCACCACCCGGTTGAAGCGGTGGAAGGTCTCTTTTTTCAAGAGGAAACGGTAGAACAGGTAGAAGGCCAGCAGCACCACGGCCACCTTGCCTTCATATACCAGGAAGGTCAGCATGGCTATTTCTCCTTTTCGATGAGCTTGATGAGTTCCTTCAGTTCCTCCACCGAGATCTTCTCTTCCTTGACCAGCGCGGATACCGCATTGATGTAGGAATTGTCGAAATATTTGTCGATGAGGCCCACCAGCGAGCGCTGCTTGTAGTCCTCCCGCGTCACCTTGGCGAAGTACTGGTAGGTGGGGCCGTAGGCTTTATGGTCGATGAATCCCTCCTCCTGGAGTGTGCGGACCTGGGTGCTCAGCGTGCTGAAATGCGGTTTCGGATCCGGATACAGTTCGCGTAATTCGCGCACGAACAGGGGCCCCTTCTCCCAGAAGTGGCTCATGATGACTTCTTCCTTTTTGGTCAGGCGTTTCATAGGCGCAGTGATTTTTCAGCAAATATAGCTAAAAAATTTAACTGCGCAACTATTTTAGATAATTTTCTGATTAGATTCCTTCGCTACGGCCGGAGAATCTCCACCTCGCCGCCCAGACCGAGCTTGATGATCTGGGAGGAACGCCCCGTCGCCCCGGCCCCGAACGGCTTGGGTACGACATAGTCCACGGCCGCCTTGATCTCCTCCGGAATCTCGGCGAAAGAGGCCGGCGTGGGCTCGCCGGAAATGTTGGCGGAGGTGCTGACGAGCGGACGGCGCAGCCGCCACACCAGCTCGCGGCAGAAGGCCCCGGCGGGATTGTCCTCGGCCAGCGGAATGCGGATGCCCACGGAGCCGTCTTCGGCCACGACGTTGGGCGCCAGGTACTGCGCCCCCGGGTAGATGATGGTCATCGGGGCGTCGTTGACCTCCACGAGATCGATGGCGATCGAGGGAATCTGCCGGATGTGCTTCGCGACCATATCCAGGTCGCAGGCCAGCAGCACGAGCGATTTGGCCTCGGAGCGGCGCTTGATCTCGAACACGCGGGCGACGGCCTGCTCGTTGGTGGCATCGCAGCCGATGCCCCAGACGGTGTCGGTGGGGTAGAGGATCACCCCGCCTTCGCGCAGGACCTTCACGGCCTGCTGGATGATGGGTGCACTGTCCATGACTACAATTTGTCCTGGTCAAACAAAATGCCGCGCTTGCGCCACCACAGGATTATCAGCCAGCCGATGAGCATGCCGCCCAGGTGGGCGAAATGGGCGATGCCGCTGTTCAGGCCCGACACGCCGGTGAAGAGTTCGATGGCCGCGAAGACGACCACCATCCATTTGGCGCTGAGCGTCACGGGCGGGAAGATCAGGGTCATCTTGGACTCCGGGAAGAGCATCGCGTAGCCCATCAGCACACCGTAAATGGCACCCGAGGCACCCACGGTCGGGGTGTTCCGGATCATGGCGATGTTCTGGACGGCGGTGGTGTTGCCGAGGGCCGCTCCTTCCATATAGGATTGGATCTGGAGATGCTCCACCCCGAAATGCAGGGCCACGGCGCCCAGGCCGCAGACAAAGTAGAAGAGCAGGAACTTCTTGGGACCGAGGTAGCGCTCCACCACGCAGCCGAAGATCAGCAGCGTGTACATATTGAAGAAGATGTGCCAGAATCCGCCGTGCATGAACATATGCGTGACGACCTGCCACCAGCGGAAGAGCTCCGAAGAGGGGTAGAACAGGGCGAAGGTCCGGATCATGAAGTCTTCGTTGATCAGGGTCGCGATGAAGATGATCACGTTGATGATGATCAGGTTCTTGGTCACGGTCGGCAGCGAGGCGAGGAATCCGCCGCGGCGGCCGTTGTCGTATTCGTAGTATGCCATTTCAGAATCGTTTATCTATGTCGCCGGTGGCGACGATGCTCACGATGCGCCGTCCGCCGGGGGTGAATTCGGCATTCTCGCTTGCGAAAAGCCGGTCGATCAGCCGCTGCGCTTCCTGCGGGGAAGTGAGCGGGTCTGCGTGGGAGGAGCCCAGGGTGGCGAATTTCTCCGCCAGCCGCTGCTGCATCATTTCCGGCAGGGCCTGGCTGTCCTCGGACAGCACGTACACGAGGTCGCCCACCAGTTCTGCGACCTTGCCGGGCTCGCAGCTGTAGCCCTCGGGCACGCCGTTCACCACCACGGCATCCTCCCCGGCGGGGGTGATGTCGAAGCCCAGGCCGGCAAGCAGGCCGGCGTGCTCGTCGAAGAGCAGGCGCTGTTGCGCCCCCACGGGCACCTGTACGGGGAAGAGAGCCGTCTGCGTGACGTGCGCCTGGCGGCTCAGGGCCCGGAGGGTCTGCTCATAGAGGATACGCTCGCGGGCGCGTCCGATGTGCACGATCATCACGCCGGACGCGACCGGGGTGAGGATGTATTTTCCCTGGAGAATGAGGATGCGGCCGGTCGGAAGGGTCTTCTCCTCGAAGAGGCGGCCGTAGTCCTCGTGCTTGTCGATGTGGCGGCTATAGTCGTAGGGAGCGGCGGGGGCAGGGCCCGGCGGGGTTGCGGACACCTGGCCGGGGGCACGGAAGGGATCGTAACCCGGGTCGGTCTCGATGACGGGCCGCGAGACGCCTTTGTACTGCTCGAAACTCTGGCCGAGCTGGGGCAGGGGGACGGCGCCCTCGGTGTCGAAATCGATGCTGGCGCCGAAACTGTTGCGCCCGAGGGTCTCCTTGACGCAGGCGTACAGGATCTGGAACACCACCCCGTCGTCCTCGAACTTGATCTCGGTCTTGGTGGGGTGGATGTTGACGTCGATGCTGTGCGGATCGACCTCCAGGAAGATGAAGTAGGCGGGGGTGACCCCGTCGGGGATCATCTCCTCGTAAGCCTTCATCACCGCCTTGTGGAGGTAGGCGCTGCGGAAGAAGCGGCCGTTGACGAAGAGGTACTGGTGTCCCGGGGTCTTGCGGGCTGAATCGGGCCGGCCCACGAAACCGCTGATCCGCACCACCGAAGTCTCGGCGGAGAGGTCCACGATCTCCCCGGCGACGTGGCTCCCCATCAGGTCCAGCACGCGGAATTTCAGGGACTTGGCCTTCTTGAGAATGTAGATGTCGCGGCCGTTGTGGGAGAGGGTGAAACCGATCCCGGGCCGGGTCAGGGCCACGCGGGTGAACTCCTCGAGGATGTGCTTGAACTCGACGTTGTCGCTCTTGAGGAACTTGCGCCGGGCGGGGGTGTTGAAGAAGAGGTTGCGCACCATGAAATTGGAGCCCGCGGGCGCGGCCACGGTGGAGGTCTTCGTCTCCCCGAAGGCGCCCACGCGCACTTCCGTGCCCGTCTCGTCCTGGGGACGGCGGGTGCGCAAGGTCACTTCCGCCACGGCGGCGATGCTGGCGAGGGCTTCGCCGCGGAAGCCGTAGGTGAGGATCTGCTCCAGGTCCTCGGCCGTGGCGATTTTGGAGGTGGCGTGGCGCTCGAAGCAGAGCACGGCGTCCACCGGACTCATCCCGCAGCCGTTGTCGATGACCTGGATGAGGGTGCGGCCGGCATCCGTGATGACCACGTTGACCTGCGTCGCGCCGGCGTCGACGGCATTCTCCATCAACTCCTTCACCACGGACGAGGGCCGCTGTACGACCTCGCCCGCAGCGATCATATTGGCAATCTGCGCCGGGAGAACCTTGAGTTTGCCCATTCCGCTACAACAGGGAGTAGAACTTGGCGATGTACCAGAGCACCACGACGATCATCAGCAGCGAGATGATGCCGATGATGGTCTGCACGCGCTTCATCGGGGTACGGGTGCGCGATCCTTCGCGGAAAGCGCCCTTGATGTAGGAGCCGGGCACGTAGGTGCCTTCTTTCTTCTCCCGCTCGAAGGTGCCGTCCACGGCGCCGAAGCGGCGCTTGCGCTCTTCTTCCTCCGGATTGTAGTAAATCGGCTTGTAGTTGAATACCCGGTGTTCGTTCTCACCGAAAAAATTAAATAGTCCCATAACTCACAAATGTAACCATTTTTCTTTACATTTGTAGTGATATGGAATTCAGAATAGGACAAGGATACGACGTGCACGCCGTCGCCCCCGGCCTGCCGATGTGGCTCGGCGGGGTCAGGGTCCCTTCGCAGACCGGCTTCGTGGCCCATTCCGACGGCGACGTGGCCATCCACGCGCTGTGCGACGCGCTGCTCGGCGCACTCGCCCTCGGAGACATCGGCCACCTGTTTCCCGACACGGACGAACGCTGGAAGGGGGTGGACAGCAAGGAACTTCTCGCCGCCGTGCTCTCGCTTCCGGAATATGCGGGATGGCGCGTGGTCAACGCCGACATCACCATCGCCCTGCAGACTCCCAAGCTGGCCCCGCACATCGCCGCGATGCGCCAAACCCTCGCGGAGGTGATGGGCATCGGGCCGGAGCGGGTGAGCGTCAAGGCCACCACCACGGAGCACCTGGGCTTCGTGGGGCGGGGCGAGGGTTGTGAAGTTTGGGCAATTGTGCTGATTGAGAGAAAATAATTTTGCAAATTTCCAAAAGTGTTGTACATTTGCAGTCCCAAAACCGCGAGGCGGAGGGATTTACCCAAATTGAGATATGGTGTAATGGTAGCACTACAGATTCTGGCTCTGTCAGTGAGGGTTCGAGTCCTTCTATCTCAACAAACGGTACGGCGGGGTAGCTCAGCTGGTTAGAGCGTCGGATTCATAATCCGGAGGTCGTGGGATCATGCCCCACTCCCGCTACTTCGCAACAAGACAATATTCAGCATATACCCTTCCCGGCGCATACATGCGGCGGTTTTTTTGTATATACCCCTGGCTATTTTTTCTTTCCTCGGGCAGACCGCGCCTCCGGCTCTTTTCCCTTCTGGCAGACCGCGCCTCCCGGGCCTGCGCGCTGACGTCGGGCCGGCGGCGGGGGCTGACCGCCTCAGTTGCTGGACGGCTGACTCCTCCGTTTTAGCCGTCTCCTCCGGATCCGTCTAACCGTCGTCAGACAGACGCCGTCCTGCGTCTTCGTCGTCATGGCTGGAGGATGCATCCTCCGCCATTCCTCCTCAGCCTCAACGCTGCCCTCGTCGGGCCCCGCTGATCGCCGCCCTCCTAATCGCGCTGCAGGCCGCGGGAGGCCTGTCTGCCCGCCCCGTGTCATCCTGAGCGAAGCGAAGGATCTATCCCCCTCATCCCGGGCTTGACCCAAAGCTGACTGTTTTTCTCGGATGACCTTTTCTCTGTAACTGAAATAGCCTTTTTTTGTATCCTCCCAACTTTTTCGTATCTTTCGCTATCTCAATTTGTGCCGATAGATGAAAAAGTCCGTTCTGTGCATTTTCGCGATGCTCCTGCTGCTGGCGCCGGCGTTCCCGGGCCGCGCCGATCACAAGAGTTTCAAGGTTTCCGTGTATGTGCGCGCCCAGGAGGTGCAGAAGATGAAGGATCCCGCATGGCTGGCGTCTACCTGGAAGACCATCTCCGAGCAGCTGGACGTGGACAAGATATACCTCGAGACCCACCGGGACCTGCTGATCGTAGATGACGAGACCCTCGAGGCGGCCAAGGCTTTCTTCAAGAAACAGGGCCTGGAGGTGGCCGGCGGCATCACCTACACCATCAACGAGGCCAACGAATTCGAGACTTTCAGCTACTCCGATCCCCAGGACCGGGCGATGGTGCGCCGCATCGCGGAGCACACGGCCCGGCACTTCGACGAGTTCCTGCTGGACGACTTCTTCTTCACCAGCAGCAAGAAGGACGTGGAGATCGAGGCCAAGGGAGCGCGCAGTTGGACGCAGTATCGCCTGGACCTGCTCAAAGAGGCGGGGCAGAACCTCGTCGTGGGCCCGGCCAAGGCCGTGAACCCGCGGGTCAAGGTCATTATCAAATATCCCAACTGGTACGACCATTTTCAGGGTCTGGGCTTCAGCCTCGAGGACGGCCCCAAGATTTTCGACGGCGTTTGGACGGGCACGGAGACGCGTGACCCCTCCGGCGCGCAGCACCTGCAGAACTATCTGAGCTATAATATCATGCGCTACTTCGAGCATATCTCGGACGGGCGCAACGGCGGCGGCTGGGTGGACTCCGGCGGCATCTCGATGAGCATGGACCGCTACGCCGAGCAGCTCTTCCTGACGGCCATCGCCAAGGGCCGCGACGTGATGCTCTTCGCCTACAACCAGCTGCTGGACGTGAAGCTCAATCCCCGTTTCCGCGCCCCTTGGCAGGGCTCGGGCACGAGCTGGGACTATGACGCGATGACGGCCCCCTTCCAGAAAGGCGGCAAGATGGTTACTCCCACCACGATGGCGCGTATCGCGGACGTGGTGCTCCGCCAGGCCGACGAGCTCGCGCTCAAACTGGGCGAGCCGGTGGGCATCTGGTCCTACAAGCCCTACCATTCCCTGGGCGAGGATTTCCTGCAGAATTATTTCGGGATGATCGGCCTGCCGATGGATATGTACGCCAGTTTCCCGGAAGGGCGGGGGACCGTCCTGCTCACCGAGCAGGCCGCCGCCGATCCGGATATCGTTTCCAAGATGGAGCGGCAGCTGCGCAGCGGGGGCGACGTGGTGATCACCACGGGCCTGCTCAAGGCCATTCCCGAGAAGATCGCGGACATCTGCGAACTGCGCTGTACGGACCTCAAGGCCCTGGTCAACGACTTCGGACGCTACGGCAAGAGCGACCGGGACATCCTCATCCCGCAGATCCGCTACCTGACCAACGACAGCTGGGAGGTGATCAGTGCCGGACGGCCCCTGACGGGCGGCGTGTCCGGCTTCCCCCTGCTCCACAAGGCCAAATACTCCGGCGGCTATCTCTACGTGCTGGCCGTTCCGGACGACCCGGGCAATCTCTATGACCTGCCGGAGGGCGTGCTGAACGAGCTGCGGCGCATCGTCAGCCGGGATGTGGATCTCTACCTGGAGGGGCCTGCGAAAGTCAGTATCTTCCTCTATGACAACCACACCGTGATCGTGGAGAATTTCAACGACACCCCGGTCGACGTCCGGCTGGTCGGAAGCGGCTCCCTGAAGCAGTACACCGACCTGGAAAGCGGGGTCGTGCTGGAAGCGGTCAGCGCACCGGCGAATCCCTGGATGCGCACGGCCCCGCAGTCACGCACGGCCCTTTCGCTCCCGCCGCATTCCTACCGCGCCTTCCGTTACGAGTAACAGACAAGGTCCATGAAAGAATCCGTCTCGAGTTTTATCAGCAATCTCATATCCGTCGTCCTGGGTATCGCGATCACTTTCTTCGTCCAGGGCATCATCGATCGCTCCCAGGATAAGCAGGATGTCCGGGCCGCCCTGGATCTGGTCCGTTCCGAACTGACCACCAACATGGCGGACGTGGCCGATATGACCGAATACCTGCACTTGGAGCGTACCGCCGCCCGATACCTGCTCGAGCATCGCAAGAATCTGAAGGCCTGTCCGGACAGTCTGGTCAGGGAATACAGCGGGATCATTTTCGCGAATGCGTCGATTACCCTCAGCGACGATGCCCTGGAGTTGCTGAAGATGTCCTCGCTCTTCCAGAAGATCGGCGACAACGATCTCGCCCTCAAGATCATCCGCGCCTACGACACCGGTTCCATCATCGCTTCCTCCATCAACCATCACATCGCGGAACGCAACGAGCTCTTTGCAGGCGCTGTCAACGAGAAAACCTTCCGGCAGATGACGTCCGGCGGCAGTATCGACATCTGGCGGTATATCAAGACCCCCTACGGTGAATATACCATCCGGTGGCTGACCAGCCAGGGCGATATCTCGACGATCACCGATGTGTCCGATCTCCAGTCCGCGATCGATGCGATCGATACCTACCAGCTGGGCCGCCGTGCAGCCCGGAGAGCGGCCCGCGCCGCCCGGAAAGCCGAGCGCATCGCCCGGAAAGCGGCCCGGGCCGGCACCACCGCCGTCCAACTCGACACCAATTCCACCACAGAATGAAAAAGATAAACAAAGAAAACCCCTCCAAGGTCGTGATTACGCCCCGTCCTTCAGAAGGTTCCGATGAGATCAGGACCATCCAGTGCGAGGCCCCGCGGGCGATGCCCTGCCCGGATATGCCCGCACCGGAGGATCTCAAACGTGAGGAGAAGCCGAGAATCCGGGAAGATGAGAAACTGCCGAAGCTTTCTCACTTCGACACGCCGGTCAAGCTGAAAGTCAAGCGCTAGGCTCTCCGTCCGACATCTGCTCTGCGACCAGGGTTTCAAACTGCTCGCGGGGCATCTGACCGTCCAGGCAGATGAAGGTGACTTCGTCCGCCCGGGCTGCCAGCATCACGAAGCCGTTGATGATCTGTTCGCTGCCGACCGTGTACATCCGGACGGCTTCGCCGTCGTCTTTGGCCTCCATCAGCAATTCGTATTTACCCGAGCGGATGAAGCGTTCGACTTCCGAGCGCAGGGAACCGTTGATGTCGGGGTTCTCGCTGTTGAGGATGTACATACCGGTCAGGGAGCGGATCACGGGGGTGAGGTTGACATTGCCCTCCCGGGTCTCCAGGTCGGGGATGCGCCCGATCAGGCGGAACATGGCCGGGGAGATGTAGACGGCGCTGACGTGCTCGGCGTCGGAATATTTCTGGTAGATGGATTTGCCGTTCTGGGCGGCTGCGCCCAGGCAGAGCAGCAAAGCTGCGAGCAGGATAAGTATGCGTTTCATTTGGATAAGGTCTTGTTGAGGATTTCGGTAGGGAGGGTGGCGGCGGTACCCGCTTCGCGGGCGATTTCCATGCCGCCGGAAAGCTTCTCGGAGATGGTCTGGAAAGCCTTTTCCACCTCTGCATAAGCCAGATAGGGATCATCGAAACTGTCCCGGGGGCCGCGTCCCGGCAGGGCCAGGAGCACCCCGGCGCAGGCGGCCGCGGCGAGGGCGGTGTACGGAATCCAGCGGGCAGGACGGGGGCGTGCCGGGGCGGTTTGCCCGGCCAGTACTTTCTCGGCGGCGAGGGTCGCGCGCAGACGCCGCTGCAGGTCTTCCGGTGCGGGCGGTGCGGCTTGCACCGCCTGCTGTTCGAGCTCTTCGAGGGAGAGCAGCTCTATTTCTTCGAGGGTCTTCATAACTTTCTTTTCAATTGGTTCCGGGCCTGCGAGAGCAGGACGCGGAGGGTGAGGGGTTTGAGGCCGGTCCGGCGGGCGATCTCCTCGTAGGAGAGGCCGTCGAGGGTCCGGAGGGTGAGGACCTCCCGCTGCCGCTCGGGCAGGGACTTGACGGCGGCGAGCACCTTGGCGAGCCGCTCCCGCTCGTCCACCGCCTCGTCCTGGCGGCCGGGCGCCCCGCATTCCGGCAGGTCTCCGTCCGATTCGAGGCGCCGGCGCTGCCGCAGGCGGTCCAGGCAGAGGTTGCGCAGCAGGATGAGGCCGTAAGCCTTGGGGTTGTGGATGCCGTCCAGGGCATCCCGGCGCTCCCAGAGCCGCAGGAAAAGCTCCTGCACGGCGTCATCCGCCTCCGCGGCATCCTCCAGGATGTACCAGGCAACCTGCCAGAAGCGCTCCGCGAGGGGGAGATACGCAGCCTGGAATGCCTGGCTAGTCATCGGCGAGGACTTTGCTGACGGCATCCATCGAGATGCTGCCGAAAATGCAGATCAGGGTTCCGCCGTCCGGGGAGTGGAGCACGAAGTCGCGCACCGTTCCGGTCTTCTCGTCCACGACGCCGAATATGCGCATCGAGGCGTCGTCGTCCTTGGCTTCCATCAGCAGTTCGCTCCCGACGAGGGCCCGGTCGAGCCGGGCGGAGATGCGTTCCCGCACCGCCGGGGAGCAGTCTTCGTAATCGAGGACGGACACGCGCCGGACGCCTCGCAGCAGTCTCAGCGCTTCTTTGGCATCTTCGTCCCGACGTGCCGCGGCGCGCAGCACCGTCTTGATCGCGGCCGTAGGCAGGGCGCCCAGCCGGACCACTTCCACGCCGTCGTAGCCGCGTATCTCGGAGATGAGGGACGTGAGGCGGGCTTTGGAGACGGTCTGGTTGACGGGAAGGGAAGCGGAGGCTGCCAGCGGCAGCAGGATCAGGACGAACAGAATGAGCAGTTTTTTCATTTCCACAAATCGTTTTCGATACAAAGACGCGGAAGCGTGCGTTTTGTTAATTGTTTTTTTACATTCCGGCGAAAAAAGACTCCGCCCCGGGATGCGGCCCGAGGCGGAGGGGAAATCGCGTTGCGTTTAGACCGGATCCGGCAGGATGATGACCGGCGTGCCGACCTGGACCTGCGCTTTCAAGTCCAGGATATCCTCGTTGCGCAGGCGGATGCAGCCCTCCGTGGCCCGGGTCCCGATGCTTTCGGGGAAGGGGGTGCCGTGGATGCCGATGTCCCAGAAGCCCGGCACGTCCAGGCGCAGGAACCAGGGGCCGTAGGCGTCCTTGACGGGGCCTTTGCCGTCCTTGAAGTCGTGGGAGAGGCCCTTGGCGTTGAGCAGCTGGTTGATTTTGAAGGTCCCTTCCGGGGTCTTGTGGTCGCCGCGGACCTTCTTGGGTCCGTAGTTGATGGCGCAGGAGATGCCATATTGCTTGAGGGGCTCGCCCTGCGCGTCCACGAGCGTGAGCGTGAAGTGCTCCTTGTCCACTACGATGAAGGGGGCGGAGTCCACCTGCGGGAGGTATTGCGCATAGCGCCCCTGCGCCCCGGACGGGAGCGCGGGCAGCAGCGCGAGCAACAGATAAATCAGTTTCTTCATGACTGGGCAAAGATAAAGATTATTCTGCTCCCCGCCAAACCGCTTTTGCATTTGCGGGAAACAATCCTTATCTTTACTCCAAGAACCAAAATATCGTATCCCAGTGAAGAACCGATTCCTTCTTTTGTCCGTGCTGGGCGTCCTGCTGTCGGGGACGGCGCTCCTCGCCCAGGATTACAGCTCGCTGCAACTCGACGAGACGCACCGCCTGCTGAATGCCTACGCCACGCCCGCCGAACTCCAGAATCCCTACATCGCCGCCACGCTCCAGACCCTGGGCGAACTGTCGGCGAACCGGCGCACCCTCACCCTGCCTGCGGGCACGACGGTCTACATCGCCCCGGGCGTGTACTGGACCGACGAGACCTACCGCCGGGGCTTCCCCTTCGACGACAGCGGCTTCGTGATCGATCCGCCCAACGTGGGCCTGACGATCATCGGGGACAATATTTCCTTCATCGGCCTGACCGACGACGCGGAGGACGTGCGCATCTGCGGCAACCGCGGCGAGGGCGGCGCCCGGGGCCTGGGGGCCCCCGGCAGCTGGTATACCCTGGCCGTGTCCACGGGTTTCCACGCCGAGAACATCACCATCGCCAACTACGCGCAGGAGGACCTGGTCTATCCGCGCGACCCCTCGCAGAACATCTCCAAGCGCATCGATTCGAAGAATCACGCCGAGGTGCTTACCGGGGCCGCCCGCAACCTCGACCGGATGTACTTCCGCAATGTGCATTTCATCGGTTTCCTCAATATGATGGCGGGCTTCTCCCCGCGCCGCGCCTATTTCAAGGACTGCCTCTTCCAGTGCACCGACGACTCCATTTTCGGCGGGCAGATCAATGTCTATGAGGACTGCACCTTCCATCATTTCGGCAACCATCCGACCTGGAGCGGGGCCGCGGCGGGCGGCATCAACGTTCTGCTGGGCTGCAAGCTGGTCGGCATGCCCCAGTTGACCGAGACCACCCTCTCGCTGGCGAAGAACGCCTCGCCCGGCAACGGCGCGCAGGCTTCGGCCATCTATGCCCTCATCGATTGCGACTTCTCCGGCCGCATCCAGGCCGTCGAGTGGGAGAACCACGTCCGGGACGAGGCCCGTTATGCCGTGCACGGCATCACCCTGCACGGACGCCCGTACGTGATCAGTCCCGCCGCCCCGCAGCTCTCCGTGGCATACGAGGGCGAGGCCCTCAAGGCCTTCAAGGTGGGGGACGAATATAATGTTTATAACCTGCTCAAGGGAGATGACGGCTGGGATCCAAAGGGCCAGTACCGCCCCGAATGGGAGCCCTATTCCAACCTGCCTTACCGCTTCCTGGTAGGTTTCAACGGGACCGAATTGGACTCCGCCAAGAACGGGGAGGGCAATCTTGTGGTGCTCTCCGCCGCTCCCGTACCCCTCTCGGCCGTGAACCTGCAGGAGCTCCGCTGGGAATATGATCCTTCCCTGCTGGAAGGCCGTCCCGACCCCGCCGCCGGCACGCTGACCCTCAGCGCCCGTCCCAACAAGAGCGGGGCCATCGTGGATGCACCGGTCTCCTGCGTGCTGCCCAACGGGGTCCGCGCGGGCGTGACCCTGCACATCCGGCCCGTGGGCGTGGAGACGCCGGTCCTGACCGTGGACGGGCCCATCCGGCTTGCCGACGGCAAGGCCCACATCTCCTATACGACGGACCATCCCGAATATCGCGACGTGTCCCGGATCGACTGGTACCGGGTACGGGGTGAGGAGATGATCCACGTCGGAACTTCCCGCAGCGATGCGGAGGGCCTGTTCGAGGACGATCCCTTCCTGGATTACCCGCTCACGGGGGACGATGTCGGCTGCCGCCTCTGCGCCATCATCAGCCCCAAATATGCCTTCAGCCCGGAGGGCGAGGTGCCGTATGTAGTGGAAACCGCCCGCGCCGTGCGCACCCGGGACGTCAAAACGAAGACCCTGGAGACTGACTTCAAGAATGTCTTCATCGCCACGGAAGATCCCCGCACCACCCGGGGACGCTGGTTCTACGACAATCCCGAAGGAAGTCCCGATCCCTGGCTCTGGGGCATCGGGTCCAACGGCTCCGACGGCCGCTGGGGCCTGTGCAACAACAATCGCCGGCCCACGCCGCCGCTGCTGGTCTATGCCCCTCAGGGAGACCGGAGCGACATGGCCCTGACCCTGGATTATTCCTCCAGCAAGGTGGAGGGCCAGGGTTTCGGCGGCAGCGGCTGCTACCTCGACGTACTGATCAAATACAATCCTGCGGAGCGCAGCGGCTACGGCGTGCGCATCGAGCGCATCCCGGCCACGACCAACGGCACCCTCTGGACCCTCTACCGCTTCACCGGGGAAGAAAAGGAAGCCCTGACGGGAGGAATGTTGGCGGCAGCCTTCATGCCGAAGAGCAGCCTGACCGTGTCCGTGAAGGGCAATACCCTGCTCCTGGAGGCCGCCACGCAGTCCGAGCGGACACCCTTGCAGGTCAGCGAGGAGCTGCCTTCCAGGCTCTCCCTGAGTTGGACCGACCCTTCCGGGGCCCTGGGCCGCGACCGCACCGGCGGCTGCGCCTTGCGGATCTACAATTCCGGAACGCCCGGCTACCGCTACAATGCCGCTTCCAACAACTGCGTGATGATCCACCGGGTCTGCGTGGAGTAACCTTTTGAAGATATGAAACGAATCCTTCTCCTTTCCGTTCTCGCCCTCTGGACCCTGGGGGCCGCTGCCCAGTCCTGGGACGGGCCTCAGTGGGCCGTCGTCAACTCCTCCTCCTGCTTCCTGCGCCTCAAGCCCGACTATGAGTCCAGCAACGAGACCCAGTGCCTGATGGGCACGGTGTTGCGCGTGAAGGGCGCCGAGCGCTACTGGCGGCAGGTGGACGCACCCGACTACAAGGACGTCTGGACCACCGAACTGAACATCGCCTTTATGGATGAGGCGGGCAAGGACGCCTGGATCGCAGCCCCGAAATATATCTGCTCCGCGGAATACACGCACCTCTTCGCCGCGCCTTCGATGAACGCGGACCGGGTGTGTGATTTCACCCTGGGCGACCTGGTGCGGAAGGGGACCCAGGGCATCCGGGGCTGGGTACAGGTATACCTGCCCTCCGGCCGGGAAGCTTGGGCGCGTGCCTATGACGTGATGGATTTCGGGGAATGGGTCCGCACCCGCGAGGCCACGCGGGAGAACCTCCTCGCGACGGCCCGGCGCCTGGTCGGGACGCCCTATATGTGGGGCGGGGCGAGCATCAAGCACTTCGACTGCAGCGGTTTCACGCAGTTCGTCTACCGCCAGTGCGGCATCGTGCTTCCGCGCAACGCCCGCGAGCAGATCTACACCGGGGAGGAAGTCCCGTATGATTTCGACAAGATGCTCCCGGGCGACCTGCTTTTCTACGGTACCCCCGCCTCGCCGGGTAAACGGATGGTGGTCGCGCACGTGGCGATGTACTACGGGGACCGGAAGATCATCCACTCCTCGCAGGTGGTGCGCATCAGCTCGCTGACCCCGGACGGGGAAGACTTCTATGACCGGCAGCCACTCTCCGTACGGCGCATACTGGGCCACGTGGACGACGGCTCCGGAATCCGGAGCGTCGCCACGCGGCCGTGGTATTATTGATCCGGCGCTTTATTTGAAGAGCAGCTGGGCGAACTGGTAGAGACTGCGGCGCCAGGTGTGCCATTCGTGGGCCGTGCCTTCTGAGACATAGCCGACGGCATTGACACCGATGCCCTTGAGGCTCTCTGCCGCTTCCATGACCCGGGGATTCTCCTTGCTTCCGCAGCTCATGAAGACGAGTTTGTTGGTCTGCTTGTAGCCGACGGCTCCCTGCACATCCTCCACACTGACGGTGCCGCCGCTGAACAGGCCGACATAGGCGAAGGTCGTGGGGTTCGCGACCGTAATCCGGCGCGTCTGCATGCCGCCCATCGACAGGCCGGCCAGCGCACGGTGCTGCGCGTCGGCGATGACGCGGTACTCTTTCTCGACCATCGGGATGATATCGGTCATCAGGACGACCTGGAAGGCGTCGGGACCCGTGGCGCGGGCGCCGCCGCGGCCCTGCTGGGGCTGCGGAGCCGGCTGTGCGGGCTGCTGGGGCGCATACTGGCCGACCAGGTGGATGTTCTGGCTCTGGCCATAGTCCATCACCACGATGAAGGGAACGGCCTTGCCCGCGGCGATCAGGTTGTCCAGAATCTGGCCGGTGTGGCCTTGGGCGGACCAGCCGTTCTCATCCTCGGCATTGCCGTGCTGCAGATACAGGACGGGGTATTTCTTGTTCGGGTTCTTCTGATACTCGGCAGGCAGGTAGACGAAGCAGTGGCGCATGCTCTCGGTGGCCTTGGACCAGTAGTATTTCTCTTCCACGGCACCCTGCGGCACATTCTTGACCTGCCAGAAATCCATATCCGCCGAAGGGATCTCGATGCCGCTGCCCCAACGGCCGGCGCCGTAGAAATAAATGGTGCCGGGATCGGGCACCGAAGCCCCGTCGACGTTCAGCTGATAGTAGTGGAATCCGACATCCTGCGGAGCGGAGGTGCCGGTCCACACCCCGTTTTCATCTTTGACCATCTCGTAACGCCGGCCGCCGATGTCCAGCTGGACGGAGCTGGCCTGCGGAGCCCGGAGCTGGGCGCGGACGGCGCCCTGCGAGTTCACCATCGGGTATTGGCGTCCACGCTGGTTGGTAATGTTCGGTTTGAAGTCTTCAACGGCCCCCTCGAAAGACGGGACGACGTTGTTCCGCTGCTGCGCGGCGGCAGAAAAGGCCGCCAGCATCAAGACAAAAAAGGCAATCCGTTTCATTTCTTGTAATAATGTGGTTATGAATCCAAAGATAGTCATAAATATTGACTAAATTAGTAGGAGTTTTTAATAAGCTGATATGAAAAAACTTTTCCTTTTGTTCGCCGGCTGTTTGTTCTGCGCTGCCTCTTTTGCGCAGGAGCCGGTCACGTTCACGGCCCAGCAGGACCACCAGAACATGCTCGACCAGTTGGGCATCAAATCCATCCGGCACAGTTTCGATGCGGACGAGAACAGCCCGCACGCCGCCAATTACGATGAAAGCAAGGCCAACCCCTACCCGGTCCTTCCGGAGATTCTCCGGACGAACGCGGGCCGGAAAGTGAGCACCGCCAGGCAATGGTGGGAGGTTCGCCGGCCGGAGATCGTCGAGGGTTTTGAGAGCGAGGTGTACGGCCGCGTCCCGGACAACGTCCCGGGCGTGACCTGGATCGTCGAGGCCGAGGAGATCGAGACCGTCGGCATGACCCGGGTCAAGGCGAAGCAGCTCCGGGGCCATGTGGACAATTCCGCCTGCCCTTCGATCAACGTGGATATCAAGATGGTCGTCGTCACGCCGGCCAATGCCAAGGGACCGGTGCCCGTGCTGATGATGTTCGGCGGAGCGAATCTGCCGAATCCCGTCAAGCCCGGCGCCGCCGATATGGCCGTCATCAACAAGGTCCTGCGCCGCCTGCTGGAGAATGATCCCGAGACGGCCGCGCTGATGAAGAAATATCCGGCCTGGCAGCCTTTCGAGCCGGCCAATCCTTTCGCGGCCTTCGCACGTCCGGCCCAGCAGACGCCCGGCCAGGATCCGCCGTCGAACCAGCAGCTCCTCGCCGCCGGCTGGGGTTATGTCATGATCGATCCCGGCAGCATCCAGGCGGACAACGGAGCGGGCCTGACCCGCGGCATCATCGGCCTGACGAACAAGGGCCAGCCCCGCAAGCCGGATGACTGGGGGTCGCTGCGTGCCTGGGCCTGGGGTGCCGCGCGCGGCCTGGATTATCTCGAGACCGATCCGGACGTGGACGCCAAACACGTAGGCATCGAGGGTGTCTCCCGCTACGGCAAGGCGGCCCTGGTGACCCTCGCGTTCGAGGACCGCTTCTATATGGGCCTCATCGGTTCTTCCGGCAAGGGCGGCGCCACCCTGCACCGCCGTCTTTTCGGCGAGGGCCTGGAGAATCTCGCCGGTTCCGGAGAGTATCACTGGATGGCCGGCAACTACATCAAATATTGCGCGGTCGAGTCGAAGACGGGCCCCTGGAATGCCGGGATGCTGCCCGTGGACTCCCACGAACTCATCGCGCTCTGCGCCCCGCGCCTGGTGTTCATCAGTTATGGCGTGCCCGAGAAGGGGGATGCCCAGTGGCTGGACCAGTATGGCAGCTGGCAGGCCACCGTGGCGGCGGGCGAGGTCTTCAAGCTGCTCGGCGCGAAGGATCTCGGCCTGTCCAATGACTACCGCAAAGAGCCCATGCCGCCGGTGCTCACCGGCCTGCTGGACGGAGAACTGGCCTGGCGCCAGCACGACGGCGGCCATACGGACGGCCCGAACATGAAGTATTTCATCGAATGGGCGAGCAAGAAAATGGGATTTAAAAAAGAGTAATGATAAATAGATGAAAAAGTTAGTATTGATCCTCACTGCGCTGGCGCTCTCCTCACCGGGCCTCTTCGCCCAGCAGGCCATCGACCTGTCGGGAGAGTGGGCCTTCCAGACCGACCCGCAGGAGACCGGGATTGCCGGCAAGGTATTTTCGAAGCCCCTTGCGGACAAGATCCTGCTTCCCGCCTCCATGCCCCAGCGGCTCAAAGGCGACATCGTGACCGCGAACACCGAATGGACCGGCAGCATCTACGACAGCACCTACTACCGGAGCCCCTCCATGGCGAAGTACCGCCGGGAAGGGAATGTCAAGTTCCCGTTCTTCCTGACCCCCGTCCGGTATTACAAAGGTCTTGCGTGGTACAGCAAGGACGTGGCCGTGCCTGCTGACTGGAAGGGCCGGCGCGTCGTGCTGTTCCTCGAGCGGGCCCACATCCAGACCACACTCTGGGTGGACGGCAAGCGGGTGGGCAGCGAGGCCTCGCTCAATACGCCGCACGAGTATGACATCACTGCGTTTGTCAAGCCGGGCCGCACCCATCACCTCGCCATCGCCATCGACAACACCCTCCGGCCGGAATACAACCCCGGGAAGGATTCGCACAGCGTATCCGACCAGACCCAGGGCAACTGGAACGGCATCGTCGGGAAAATCGAACTCCGCTCGACCCCCAGGACTTATTTCTCCGACATCCAGATTTATCCCGACATCCGGGCGAGGCAGGCCGAGGTAAAGATGAAGATCCGTTCGGAGAAGTCGCTTTCCGCCAAGGTGACGCTCTCCGCGGAGGCATACAACAGCACAAAGCCGCACAGCGTCCGTCCCGTCACGGCTTCCGTGGCGGTGAAGGCGGGGGAGACCGAATTCTCGATGATCCTTCCGATGGGCGAGGGCATGCTGCTTTGGGATGAATTCACCCCCAACCTGTACCGGCTCTCCGCCCAACTCTCCACCAGCGCCGGGGAGGATGACCGGCAGGTCCGTTTCGGCATGCGGGAGTTCACCATCGAAGGCAAATACTTCTACATCAACGGCCGAAAGACCCTTCTCCGGGGCACGGTGGAGAACTGCTGCTTCCCCGACACCGGCTATGCGCCCATGGATCTGGATTCCTGGCTCCGCGTCTTCGAAATCTGCCGCGCCTATGGTCTCAACCATATGCGCTATCATTCCTATTGCCCGCCCGAAGCCGCTTTCGAAGCGGCCGACCTGATCGGGTTCTACCTCCAGCCCGAAGGCCCCGCCTGGGCGAACCACGGCGTGAAACTCGGTGAGGGAGAGCCGGTTGACGACTACCTGATGCGCGAGACCTCCCGGATGGAGCATTATTATGGCAATTCTCCTTCGTACTGCCTCCTCTCCAGCGGCAACGAACCTGCCGGCAATTTCATGGCCTGGGAAAATCAGTTCCTTGAGCACTGGATGGCCCGGGATTCCCGCCGGGTCTACACCGGAACGACCGGCTGGGGCGTCGGCGGACAATACACCATCAGCTTCGCCCGCGGCCTTACTTGGAAAACCCAGCGTCCGGAATCCCTGTCCGATTATGCCCGCAACATCGGGTTCAGCCGGGGGCCCTTCCTCTCCCACGAGACCGGCCAGTGGTGCGTGTTCCCCGATTTCAACGAGATCCGCAAGTACACCGGCGTGAACAAGGCCCTCAATTTCGAGATCTTCAAGGAAATCCTCGAAGAGAACGACCTGGGCGAGCGGGGCCACGATTTCTATATGGCCTCCGGAAAGCTGCAGGCCCTGATGTACAAACACGAACTCGAGAAACACCTGCGCACCGACGGCTATGCCGGATTCCAGCTCCTCAGCCTCAACGACTATTCCGGACAGGGCTCCGCGCTGGTCGGCGTGACCGACGTGTTCTTCGATCCCAAGGAGTACATCTCGGTGGAGCAGTGGCGGCGCTTCTGCAACACGACCGTGCCCCTGGCCCGGATGGAGAAATTCGTGTTCACCAATGCCGACACCCTCCGGGCCGAGATGCAGGCCGCCCACTTCGGAGCCGAACCGCTCCGCGGGGTGGAAGTAACCTACAGGATCACCGATCAGTACCGGAAGGTCGTCGCTTCCGGCTCCCTCGGCAGGAAAGACCTCGAAATCGGCAACTGCCAGCCGCTCGGCCTCATCTCCTGGCCGCTCAAGGGCATCACGAAGGCCGGCCGGTACAACCTGGAAGTGGCGCTCGCCGGTACGGAGTTCGTCAACGACTGGGACTTCTGGGTCTATCCGGAGAAGGTCGAGCCGCAGGTCGGGGATGTCGTGGTGAAAGAGACCCTGGACGAAGAGGCGGAGGAAGTGCTCCGCAAGGGCGGGAAGGTCCTGCTCCTGGCCGCCGGCAAGATCAGTTACGGCAACGAGATCAAGCAGAGCTTCACCCCCGTGTTCTGGAACACCTCCTGGTTCAAGATGAATCCGCCCCACACCACAGGTATCTGGCTCAACGACCGTCATCCGGTATTCAGATCCTTCCCCACGGACTACCACTCCGACATCCAGTGGTGGGAGCTCATCAACAACGCCCAGCCCATGCTGATGGCAGATTTCCCCAAGGGCTTCGTCCCGCTGGTCTATACGATCGATACCTGGTTCCTCAGCCGCAAGTGCGGGATGATGTTCGAAGCGGACGTGCTCGGCGGCAAGATCCTCGTGACCTCGATGGACCTCACGAGCAATCCCGAAGAGCGCATCGTGGCCCGGCAGCTCTACGCTTCCGTGCTCGACTATATGAACAGCGATGCTTTCCGGCCGGAGAGCCGGCTTGATCCGGGTACCATCCGCGACCTGTACACCAAGGTCGCCGGCGCCGTCGATATGGGCACGAAAGACGCCCCGGACGAACTGAAGAAATAATAGAACCAATATGAGACAAAGACTCTTCGTATTCTTCGCCGCGGCCGCCCTGCTGGCCGCCGGCTGCGGCAAGCCTGCCGGCGTGCTCAAGACCTCCGTTCCGGTCCGTCCGGCAGGACAGCAGGATGTGATCGGCCTGACGGCCGAGCCCCTCGAGACCGTCCACATCGGCATCGTCGGCATCGGCATGCGCGGCAGTTCGGCCGTGAGCCGCCTCGCCAGGGTCCCGGGCGCCGAGATCGTGGCGCTCTGCGACCTGCTTCCCGACCGCGTCGAGGACGGCCAGGCCGCTCTTGCAGCCCTGGGCAAACCCGCCGCGAGCGGAACCTACAGCGGCGCGGAGGAGTCCTGGAAGGGACTCTGCGAACAGTCGGACGTGGACCTGGTCTATATCTGCACGGACTGGATGCACCACTATCCCATCGCGATGTATGCGATGGAATGCGGCAAGCACGTGGCCATCGAGGTCCCCGCCGCCCTCGACCTGGACGAGATCTGGGGCCTGATCAACCAGAGCGAGAAGACCCGCCGGCACTGCATGATGCTCGAAAACTGCGTCTATGACTTCTTCGAGATGACCACGCTCGAGATGGCCCGGCGCGGCCTCTTCGGCGAAGTGATCCACGTGGAGGGCGCCTATTGCCACAACCTCGATCCCTACTGGGACGAGTACTGGAACGACTGGCGTATGGACTACAACCGGAAGCATCGCGGCGATGTCTATCCGACCCACGGCATCGGCCCGGTCTGCCAGGTGCTGAACATCCATCGCGGTGACCGTATGACCACGCTCGTCTCGATGGACACCAAGTCGTTCAACGGCGCCAAGATCGCCTCCGAACGCTACGGAGAGGAGGTGAAGGAATTCGCGAACGGCGATGAGACCTCCACGCTGATCCGCACCGAGAAGGGCAAGACCATCCTCATCGAACACGACGTCATGACGCCGCGCCCCTACAGCCGCATGTATCAGGTGGTCGGTACCGAGGGCTATGCCTCCAAATATCCGGTCAGCGAATATTGCCTGCGCACGGACGAACCCGCCGGCGAGAAATCCTACAGAGACGCCGAGATGGAGGCCCTGCAGGCCGGTTACCGCAACGTCATCCTGACCCCCGAATTCGAGGAACTCGCCAAGTCGGTGGGCGGCCACGGCGGCATGGACTTCATCATGGACTATCGTCTCGTGTACTGCCTGCGCCACGGCCTGCCGCTCGATATGGACGTGTACGACCTGGCCGAGTGGTGCTCCGTCGCCCCGCTGTCGCGCCTCTCGCTCGAGAACGGTTCGATGCCGGTCGAGGTGCCCGATTTCACCCGCGGCGCCTGGGACCGCGTCCAGGGATTCCGTTACGCCTTGGCAGAATAGCGCGATGGACACGCAGGATTTATGCCAGATTGTCGGCCACTTCTCCGTCCGCGGCGGGGTGACCGGCATCCGGCCGCTCGGCAACGGCCTGATCAACGACACCTTCCTGGTCGAGACCGACGGACCGGACAACTACGTGCTCCAGCGCATCAACCAGTCCATCTTCCGGGACGTGGACCTGCTGCAGCACAACATCGACTGCGTGACGCGGCACATCCGGGAGAAACTGGTCTCCGCCGGGGAAAGCGACATCGAACGGAAGGTGCTTCGCTTCCTGCCCGAGCGCGCCACGGGCAAAAGCTACTGGACCGATGGAAAGCAGTGGTGGCGGGTCTCGGTGTTCATCCGCGATGCGCTGACCTTCGAGGCCGTGACGCCCGAATACGCCCGCTGCGCCGGGTCGGCGTTCGGCCGCTTCGAGGCGCTGCTCGCCGACCTGCCCGACACCCTGGGGGAGACGATTCCGGATTTCCACAACATGGAACTGCGCTCGCGCCAGTTGCGGGAAGCGGTGGCGGCGGACGCGGCGGGCCGGATGGCCGATCCGGAAGTCCGGTCCCTGGTCTCCGAGATCCGGGCGCTCGAGGAGGAGATGTGCAAGGCGGAGCGAATGTACCGCGAAGGTGTATTGCCCAAGCGCATCTGCCATTGTGATACGAAGGTCAACAACATGCTGTTCGACCGTGACGGCAGCGTCCTCTGCGTCATCGACCTCGACACGGTGATGCCTTCGTTCGTGTTCTCCGATTTCGGCGATTTCCTGCGCACGGCGGCCAACACGGGTGCGGAGGACGATCCGGACCTCGGCAAGGTCTCGTTCAACATGGAGATTTTCAAGGCGTTTGCGGGCGGCTACCTCGCTTCGGCAGGCGCGTTCCTCACGCCGGTGGAACGGGAGAACCTGCCGTTCGCGGCGACGCTTTTCCCGTATATGCAGGCGGTCCGTTTCCTGACCGACTACCTGGGCGGCGACACCTACTACAAGATCCAATATCCGGAGCACAACCTCGTTCGGACGCGTGCCCAGTGGAAACTGTTCTGCTCCGCCCGGGAGAAAGTGGATGAAATGGCGGCGCTTATCTGAAAAAAGTTGTATCTTTGCAGCTGTATAATTTAAATCATCATAGGTATGAATCTTCGTGATATCAAAAAGGACATCGAGTATGTGTTGAGCGCTTTTGTCGAGGACTGCTCCGTCGTCGCCTGCGTCAACCCCAAAGTCACCGATGGCAGCGTCAGTGAGCTGATGGAAGAGGCCATCGACCTCTACAACGAACTCCGCGACAAGGTCAACGCCAAGGTGGAAGGTTCCAAGAAGACTTACTACAACGATCTCCGCAAGGAAGTCCTGACCCGTACGGACGCCCTTTACGAAAAGCTCAGTGCCGCTGTCAAGGAAGCGGTCAAATGAGAAAACACATCTCCCTGATATCAGTCGCGCTTCTCCTGACGGGATGGAGCGCGACTGCTGGTATTCCCCGGACCGCCGCGCAGCAGGCCATCGCCAAAATCCGCTCACAGGAGCCGCTCCGCAATTCGCTGGTAGGCGTCTTCGCTCTCCGGGCGGACGGGGACACCGTCGCCGCGCTGGACATCCGGGAGCGGCTCGTGCCGGCATCCAACGTCAAGCTGCTGACCACGGGCCTTGCCCTGAATACACTGGGGGCCGATTTCCGTTTCGAGACGCGCCTCGGCTATAGCGGCACCCTCGAGGACGGGACCCTCAGGGGAGACCTCTACATCCTGGGCGGGGGAGATCCCACCACGGGGTCGCGCAGCGACTGCGCCACCCCGGTCAATGACAATTTCGCCGCCTGGGCTGCGCTGCTCCGGGAGGCCGGCATCGAGAGGATCGAGGGCCGCGTGCTGGGAGATCCCCGCTATTTCAACGACCCGATGAGCCAGAACCTCGGCTGGACCTTCGACGATCTCGGCACCAACTACGGCGCCGGTCCGCAGGGCCTCAATTTCTTCGAGAATGCCCAGAATTTCTATGTCACGCCCGGTCCGGTCGTGGGCTCCGTCCCCTATGTGCGGCCGCGCTATCCCGATACGCCCTGGATGCAGTATGCCGTGCACGCCACTACCGGCCCCGCCCGCTCGACCAACACGATTTACTACGTCAACACCCCCTTCGGCCCCTACGGCGAGGTGGCAGGTTCCTTCCCCGCCGACCGCAAGGGCTATACCCTGGAGTGCTCCAACGCGTTCGGCGCCTATACCTGCGCCTATTATTTCTACACCTTCCTCCGGAACCGGGGAATCGAGGTCGGGGAGGGTTTCGGCGACGTGACCGTCCAGGGACAGATCCGCACGGAACTGGGATTCTCCCCGGACGGGGGACGCGCCGCCGCCTGGAAGGACCTGACCATCCTGGGCGGCACCCGGTCCCCGCAGCTGTCGGAGATCGTCCGGGACACCAATTGCGAGAGTGACAATTTCTACGCGGAAACCCTCCTGCGCACGCTCGCCCGCTCCCGGGGACTCTCTTCCGGCCAGGACGACTGCCAGAAGACGGCCGAGACGCTCCTGCGCGCCCTGGGGCTGCGCACCGACAATGCCTGTCAGCAGTTCGACGGCAGCGGACTCTCGCGCAAGAACTACATCTCCCCGGAGTTCTTCGTCCGCTTCCTGCGCAAGATGACCACCCTGCCCGTCTGGGATGCCTATTTCGCCTCCCTGCCGGTACCGGGCGGCAAGGGCACGCTGGAATTCCTTTTCCCCGATGCCGCGCAGGAATTCAAGGACCGCATCCACGTCAAGAGCGGCTCGATGAACGGGGTTCGCTGCTACAGCGGCTACATCCTCTCCGGCGACGGCGACCCACAGCATACCATCATCTTCTCGTTGATGATCAACAACTGCACGGCCTCTTCCTGGCTGATCACCCCGCCCATTCTCGGCATCATCGAAGCACTCGCCGCCGAGAATCAATAATTATTATTAAATTTGCAGACTATGCGGAAACTGCTCATATTCCTCTGCCTGTCGGCGTTGCTCTGTTCGTGCAAGGCCATCTCGTCGATTATCCACGACGATCAGGTGGTGGCATCCGTCGGTGAGCACAAACTCTACAAGTCTGAAATCGAGCAGTTTATCCCCAATATGATCCCGGCGGAGGACAGCGCGCGCCTGGCCCGGCAGTACATCAACAGCTGGGCGACGGACCTGCTGTATCTGCAGGTGGCCGAGTCTCAGTTATCCAAAGCCGAGCTGGATGTGAGCGCCGACCTGGAGAATTTCCGCCGCTCGCTGCTCAAATATCGCTACGAGCAGCGCTACATCAACGACCGGCTCGACACCCTGGTCACGGATGCCCAGATCCGCGCGTACTACGATGCGCACCAGACCGATTTCGCGCTCAAGCGCCCCGTCCTCAAGGTGCGGTTCGTGGACGTGATGAAGGATTCGCCCAACAAGGATGCCATCTTGAAGATGATGACCTCCAAGGAGTACAACGACGTGCAGCGGGCGGAGACCCTGGCCAAGTCCACGGCCCTGCGCTATTTCGACAGTTCGGACAACTGGATGGACGCCGCCGAGCTGGCCCGCTCCTTCGGCCTGGACTATACCGAGATGCTCACGCACCTCAAGGGCGACATGATCCGCTACGAACCGGCGGATCGCGGCGACCTGATGGCCGCCTATGTGCTGGACATCCGCAAGAATGGTATCGCTCCCCTCGAATATTGCTCGTCCCGCATCCGGGACATCCTGATTAGCGCCAGAAAGCACGAACTGATGACCAGTTTGGAACGGGACTTGCTGGAGAACGCGCTCGAAAGTAATAATTTTGTGATTTATCAGCATGAATAATCGCTTGAAAATTGCGGCCCTCTGTGCGCTGATGGTGCTGTCGGGCGTGGCCGCTTCCGCACAACGGTATCAAGGAATCGTGGACAAGTCCGTGGCCATCGTGGGCAACGAGATGATCTCGCTCTCCGATGTCGAGGCCCAGGTCCAGGCCCAGCGGGCCCAGGGGCAGCCCACCGACCGCTGCCAGATCCTGGAGAATATGATGCAGTCCAAACTTTATCTGGCACAGGCCCGCGTGGACTCCCTGGTGGTCAACCAGGACCAGGTGGCCGCCCAGCTGGAGCAGTATATGGCCAACTACCTGACCCTGACGGGCGGCGAGGAGCAGCTCGAGGAGCAGTTCGGCAAGCCCATCTACAAACTCCGCCAGGAGTGGCGTACGCAACTCGAAGAGCAGACCCTGGCCCAGCAGGAGCAGCAGGAGATCGCCAAGAAGCTCCCCACGCTGACCCCCTATGACGTGCATCAGTATCTTGACACGGTCGAGGTGTCCGCGCTGCCGGTGGTGCCGATCAAGTATCAGATGAGTCAGATCTGCATGTATCCGGACCGCGAGGCGGCTGCCATCGCCGTCAAGGAGCGCCTGCTCTCCATCCGGGAGCGCATCCTGGCGGGCGAGCGTTTCGCCACCCTGGCCCGCCTGTATTCCGAGGATCCCGGCAGCGCCCGCAAGGGCGGCGAGCTGGGTATGGCTTCCAAGTCCATCTTCTGGCCGGCCTTCTCCGATGCCGCGATGGCCCTGAAGCCCGGCACCATTTCCCAGATCGTGGAGACCCCCGACGGATTCCACATCATCGAAGTGCTGGAGAAGCAGGGCGACATGTTCAACGCCCGCCACATCCTGATCAAGCCCAGCTATACGGTGGAAGACAGAGAGAAGGCTTTCAAACGCCTGGACAGCCTGCGTACGGCCATCCAGGACAGCACGATCACCTTCGAACTGGCGGCCCGCTTCTATTCCGAAGATCCCGCGACCCGGACCAACGGCGGCCAGATGGCCGATCCCAATACCGGTTCGGCCTACTTCGAGATCGATCAGCTCAAGCCGCAGGATTATGCCGTCATACAGGACCTGCAGCCCGGTGAGATTTCCGAGCCGATCGAGTCGCTGGACAACGAAGGCCGCGACGGCAACACCGTCTACAAAATCGTCCGGCTGGACAAGATCGTGCCGGCCCACACGGCCACCTTCGAGTCGGACTACACCGAACTCCTCGGCCTGGTGCAGAACCAGAAGACGATCGAAGCGATAAACAACTTCCTGGATGACAAGATCAAGACAAGCTATATCATCATAGATCCCCTGTTCAAGGACTGTGAGTTCTCCCGGGAAGGATGGGCACAAAAAATCAGAAAAGACTCCTGATCCTCTGCGCACTCCTGCTGACCTGTGCGCTTGATCTGTCTGCCCAGCATAGTCCCGGGCAGACAGATTCGTTGGTGCGCCTGCTCAACGCCCGCTACCTCGAACAGGTGGAGACGGACGGGCGGATGGCCCGCAAGGCCGTCGAACCCACCTTCCTGCACAACGGCACCTACCTTTCCTGCGACACGGCCCTCTGGCACGTCGAAGAAAAGATTATCAACTGTTTCGGCAATGTCCAGCTGATGCAGGGCGAGTCGGTGCTGACCAGCGAGAAACTGGACTATCTCATCGACGACAACCTCGCGCAGTTCCGCGGGGCGGTGGTCCAGCTCCGCAACAAGCAGGACAACATCCTCCGCACCCGCATCCTGGACTACAATACCCAGGACAGCCTGGCGATCTTCCGGGGCGGGGCCTCGATGAAGAGCGAAGACGGCCAGATCATCGAGAGCGACGAGGGCACCTATTCCAACGCCCGCAGCCTGTTCACCTTCTCGGGCAACGTCAATATGTTCACGGACTCGGTGTTCGTGCGGACGGACAAACTTGAATATAATTCCAAGACCGACCGGGCCGATTTCCTCGCGGAGATCGATTTCTGGCGGGATGCCGACATGCTTTCCGCGGGCGGCGGCTGGTACGAGCGCAACGACGAGCTGTTCTTCTTCCGGGATCATGTCCACGGGCTGGGGGAAACCCAGGAATCGTGGAGTGACAGCCTCTATTTCTGGCGGCGGCTCAACGACTTGCAACTGCGCGGCAATATCCAGGTCCAGGACCAGAGCCGCAAGGTGGCGGCGATGGGCGACCGGCTGGACTATGTGGATTCCCTGTCGCGCGTGACCCTGGAGCAGCGTGCCTCGGCCGCCCTCTGGGATGGGGAGGAACAGCAGCAGGACACCACCTATCTCGGAGCGGCCCGTTTCGTCTATGACACGCGCAAAATGTGCGACATCCCCGAGGCGGAGATCAAGACCGCCAAGGCCAGACTCGACGAGATGCTGGGCGATCCAGTGGCCGAATATCGCCACCGTGCGGCAGAGCAGGCCGCCCAGGCGGCCGAGGAGGCGAGGCAGAATGATCCCAACCGCCCGCCCGTGCGCCCTGTGCAAGCCGCGGGACAGGAAGCGGAGGAAACGGAGGAAGAGGAGGAGCCCCCCGTTCCCGAACCCGTCCCCGAACCCGTTGCGCCCGTCGTCGCGCCGGCCGATACGCTGACCGTCCCCCCGGTGGATTCCCTGCGGCTTGCGCCTCCAGATTCGCTGCAGCTCGCACCCCCTGACTCGCTGGCTCCGCCGGCGCCGGACACGACCAAGGTCGGTTTCCTGCTGGCCACGGGCGATGTCCGGGTGTTCCGCAAAGATATGCAGATGCGCTGCGACTCGCTGCGCTATGCCGACCTGGATTCCATCGCCCGGCTCTACCGGGACCCCACCGTCTGGAACGAGGGCAACCGCCAGTACAATTCCGACAGCCTCTTTGTGCTGATCCGCGACGGCCGGATGGAGCGGGCCAACCTGCTCTCCAACGCCTTCATCCACACCCAGGAGGCGGAAAACTGCTATGACCAGATCAAGAGCACGGACGTGATCGCCTATTTCAACGACACCACGGCCCTGCGCCGCTTCGACGCCCTGGGCGGGGTCACGGCGCTGTTCTACCTGGAGGAGAATGCCACCGTCAACAAGGTGGAAGCCCGGATGATGATGGCCCTGATCGAGAACGGCGAGCTGCAGCAGGTCTATAATTTCGAGAATCCCAAGAACGACGCCTATCCGCTTGCCCAGTTGCCGCAGGCCGACCGTACCTTACGCGGTTTCAACTGGCAGCCGGAGCGCCGGCCCAAAGACAAATACGACGTGACCTCGATGGTGGTCAAGCCCTCCGAACGGCAGGAATACGAGGCCCGGCCGCACGCGACCTTCCCCCAGACGGAAATCTATTTCCCGGGCCATATGACCGGACTCTATGCTGCGCTGGATTCTGCCCGCGTGCACCGTGAAGAGCGGGAAGCGCGCCGTCCCGAGCCGGTCTCCGGAGCCGACTCCCTGTCCATCGCCCGGCTGGATTCGCTCGCCGCCGTCCGTGCCGATACCCTGCTTGCGCAGACCGGGCCCGCTCCGGCCGACAGCCTCGTCTCCGCTCCGGAGATCGAGACCCCCGCGGACACCACGGCCTATATGAGCGAGCGCGAATTGCAGCGGGCCCTGCGCATCGCCCGGCGGGATGCCCGCTGGGCGGAACTGGATGCCCGGGATGCCGCCAAGGCCGCGGCGAAGGAGGCCCGCAAGGCGGAGCGCAAGGCCCGCCGCGAGGCCCTTCAGGCGAAACGGGCGGCCAAGCAGGCGGCCATCGATGCAGCCAAATTGGAGAAATACATAGAACGCTACCAAAAAAAGAAAGAGCGCAATGAAAGAAGAAAACAAAAACCTGAGCCTGCCGGAGAACGCCCACCGGGAGTTGAAGCCGGGGGAGAAGTACCACCCCCTGCTGAGTCCGAATGACAAGCCGCTCGAGGTCACGCCCTATTCCGTGACCGTGGGCTTGCTGATGACCATCCTCTTCTCAGCCGCCGCGGCCTATCTCGGGCTGAAGGTCGGACAGGTCTTCGAAGCCGCCATTCCGATCGCCATCATCGCCGTGGGGCTCACCGGAGCCCTGGGCAAGCGGGGCGGCCTGGGCCAGAACGTCATCATCCAGAGCATCGGAGCTTGCTCCGGCGTGGTGGTGGCGGGCGCCATTTTCACCCTCCCGGCCATCTACATCCTCGGCCTGGACGTGAATTTCACCCAGATGCTCCTGTCCTCGATGCTGGGCGGATTCCTCGGCATCCTCTTCCTCATCCCGTTCCGCAAGTATTTCGTGAGCGAGATGCACGGCAAGTATCCGTTCCCGGAGGCGACGGCCACCACCCAGGTGCTCGTCAGCGGCGAGGCCGGCGGCAAGAGCGCGCGGACCCTGCTGGCGGCCGGCCTGATCGGTGGTCTGTATGACTTCGTCGTGGCCACTTTCGGCGCCTGGGCGGAGACGCTCAGCACCACGGTGACGCACGTCGGGCAGGTCGTCGCCGACAAGGCCAAGCTCGTGCTCAAGCTCAACACCGGCGCCGCCGTGCTCGGCCTGGGTTACATCGTGGGCCTCAAGTATGCGTTCATCATCTGCTGCGGCTCCTTCCTCGTCTGGCTGGTGATCATCCCGCTGATGAATCTCATCTGGGGCGGGAGCGTAATCGACCTGATGGGTACGGGCATCACGCAGACCATCTCGCAGATGGCTCCCGAGCAGATTTTCAAGGAATACGCCCGGCACATCGGGATCGGCGGCATCGCCACCGCGGGCATCATCGGCATCATCAAGAGCGCCGGCGTGATCAAGAGCGCCGTGGGCCTGGCCGCGGGTGAATTCAAGCGCAAAGGCGCCGCCACGGCCGAGAAGCCGGAGCGCACGCAGGAGGATCTCCCGATGAAGACCGTGGTCTGGGGCATCGCCCTCACCCTGCTCGCCGTGTTCGCCTTCTTCGCCTTCGGCGGGGTGGTGAACAATATCTGGCAGGCCTTGATCGGCCTGGTCATCATTGCGGTGATCTCCTTCCTCTTCACGACGGTGGCGGCCAACGCCATCGCCATCGTGGGGACCAACCCCGTGAGCGGCATGACCATCATGACCCTGATCATCACGGCCCTCGTGCTCGTGGCCGCAGGCCTCAAGGGCAATGGCGGCATGGTGGCGGCGATGGTGATCGGCGGCGTGGTCTGCACGGCCCTCAGCACCGCCGGCGGCCTGATCACCGATTTCAAGATCGGCTACTGGATCGGCACGACACCCAAGAAGCAGGAGGCCTGGAAATTCCTCGGCATCGCGGTGGCGGCTGCGACCGTGGGCGGCGTGATGCTGATTCTCAACAAGACCTACGGTTTCACCGGCGAAGGTGCCCTGGTGGCCCCGCAGGCCAATGCGATGGCGGCCGTGATCCAGCCGATGATGAACGGCGGCAGCGCTCCCTGGCTGCTCTACGGCATCGGTGCGGCGATCGCCATCCTGCTGACCGTCTTCAAGGTGCCCGCCCTCGCTTTCTGCCTGGGAATGTTCATCCCGATCGACCTGAACCTCCCGCTGCTGCTCGGCGGCGCCATTTCCTGGTTCGTCAGTACCCGCAGCACCGACAAGGCCGTCAACACTGCCCGCCAGGAGAAGGGTACGCTCATCGCCAGCGGCTTCATCGCCGGCGGCGCGCTGATGGGCGTCGTCTCCGCCATCCTGAAATTCGCGAAGGTCGACTGGTTCCTCTCCGGCTGGAACAGCGTCGCTGCAGGCCACGCCGCCTCCGGCGCCGAGGCCATCGCCATCCTGCCGCTGATCGGCATCTGCGCCTACATGATCATTTCTTCCCTGAAAAAAGATAAATAATTCCGAATGGAAAAGATTCTAGACCGTTTTCTGCGCTATGTCGCGGTGGACACCCAGTCCAATGAAGAGAGCGAAAGCCAGCCTTCCGCCGAGAAAGAGTTGAACCTGCTGCGCCTGCTGCGCGACGAACTGCTCGCCCTGGGGGTCGAGGCGACCCTCGATGAGTGGGGCTATGTGATGGCCTCCATTCCTTCCAATCTGGACAAGGAGGTCCCTGCGATTGGCTTCATCGCCCACGTGGACACCGCTCCCGACGCCTCCGGTGCCGATATCAAGCCGCAGATCATCCCGGATTACGACGGCTCCGACATACACCTGAAGGGGGTCCCGGGCCTGGTGCTGAAGACCGCCGAATTCCCCGAACTGCTCGATCACAAGGGGGAGACGCTGGTCACTACCGACGGCACCACCCTGCTCGGCGCCGACGACAAGGCCGGCGTGGCGGAGATCATGGACGCCGTCCAGTACCTCGTCGCGCATCCCGAATTCAAGCACGGTCCGATCAAGATCGGTTTCACCCCCGATGAAGAGATCGGCCGCGGCGTCGTGAAGTTCGACGTGCAGAAGTTCGGCGCCGACTATGCCTATACGATGGACGGCGGGGACGCAGGCGAACTGGAGTTCGAGAATTTCAACGCCGCGGCCGCCTCCGTGGTCATCCAGGGCAGCAATGTCCATCCCGGCTACGCGAAAGGCAAGATGCGCAACGCCCTGCACATCGCGCAGGAGTTCGACGCCCTGCTGCCCGTCGCCCAGCGCCCCGAATACACGCAGGACTACGAAGGCTTCTTCCACCTGATCAGCCTCAAGGGCACGGTCGAGCAGGCCTCCTTCTCCTATATCATCCGCGACCACGACCGCGCCAAGTTCGAGCACAAGAAGCAGGTCATCGCGCAGTGCGCCGACTTCATCAACGCCCGCTACGGCGCCGGCACGGCCACCGTCACGGTCCGCGACCAATACTATAATATGCGCGCGCAGGTGGAGCCGCACTACCACGTGGTGGAGAAGGCGGTGAAGGCGATGGAGATGGCGGGGGTCAAGCCGCGCATCCAGCCGATCCGCGGCGGCACCGACGGGGCCAATCTCTCTTTCCGCGGGCTGCCGTGCCCGAATATTTTCGCCGGCGGACTCAACTTCCACGGCAAGTTCGAGTGGGTTACAGTCGAGAATATGGAGAAGGCCGCGGCCGTCATCCGGAACATCATCAGCCTGTACGCCGAATAAAAATCAAATTTTTTTAAGAAAAGATTTGCAAGTTCGAAAAAAGTGTGTACCTTTGCCGTCCCTTTCGATGAAGGAGCAATCCGGTCGGAAGGGACGACAAAGTTCATTGACAATACTGAGAGAGATAACGAGGTAAAGAAGTTAAAAGAGATTAAAGTCTGTATAACAAAATTCGAGTTTTTTCGAGTTGCGAAATATGGGACTGCAATTTCAAGGCAAACGAGTAAAAATTATTTGAGACGTCGAGTCGCAAATGATTCACTTAAGTACGAGAAAGAGAACAAGAGCGAACGGGGGATGCCTAGGCTTCCGGAAGCGAGGAAGGACGTGGTAAGCTGCGATAAGCTCCGGGGATCTGCAAACAGGAATTGATCCGGAGATGTCCGAATGGGGGAACCCGGCGGGTTGAAGGCCCGTCGCCATCGTGAGATGGAGCATACGCAGGGAACTGAAACATCTTAGTACCTGCAGGAAGAGAAAGAAATATCGATTCCCAAAGTAGTGGCGATCGAAATGGGAAGAGCCTAAACCGGCTGCGTCTCTGGCGTAGCCGGGGTTGTAGGACCAGTCATAAAGAACATGCCAGGAACTGGAACCGTCTGGAAAGTCGGTCCAAAGAGGGTGAAAGGCCCGTACAGGCAACGGGGTATGTTCGAGACCGGCACCTGAGTAGGGCGGGACACGTGGAATCCTGTCTGAATCTGCGGCGACCATGCCGCAAGGCTAAATATAACCGGAAGACCGATAGTGTACCAGTACCGTGAGGGAAAGGTGGGAAGAACCCCGAACAGGGGAGTGAAATAGAACCTGAAACCGTTCGTTTACAAGCGGTCGGAGCACGCGAGTGCGACGGCGTGCCTTTTGCATAATGAGCCTACGAGTTGCTTCTCGATGGCGAGGTTAAGGCCTTCAGGGCCGTGAGCCGGAGCGAGAGCGAGTCTGAACAGGGCGTTCAGTCATCGGGAGCAGACGCGAAACCTAGTGATCTACCCATGGCCAGGGTGAAGGTGCCGTAACAGGCACTGGAGGCCCGAACCAGTTTCCGTTGAAAAGGGCTTGGATGAGCTGTGGGTAGGAGTGAAAGGCCAATCAAACTGGGAGATAGCTCGTACTCCCCGAAATGTCTTTAGGGACAGCCTCGTCTATGTCTTCGTGAGGTAGAGCGACTGATAGGAAAAGAGGGCTTCATCGCCTATCGATTTCTGATAAACTCCGAATGCGCGAAGATTAAAGGACGGGAGTGAGTCGTCGGGTGCTAATATCCGTCGGCGAAAGGGTAAGAGCCCAGACCTTCAGCTAAGGCCCCCAAGAGCAGTTTAAGTTGAGACGAAACGAAGTGACACCGCTAAGACAGCTAGGATGTTAGCTTGGAAGCAGCTATTCATTCAAAGAGTGCGTAACAGCTCACTAGTCGAGCGGTGATGCGTGGATGATGACCGGGCATAAAAACTGTCGCCGAAGCTAAGGACGCGATTTTGTCGCGTGGTAGGGGAGCATTCCAGTCAGCGTCGAAGGTGTACCGTGAGGTATGCTGGAGCGTCTGGAAAAGAAAATGTAGGCATAAGTAACGATAATGAATATAGAAATATTCACACCGAAAACCCCAGGTTTCCTCAGCAACGTTAAACGCCTGAGGGTTAGTCGGGGACTAAGGAGAAGCCGAGAGGCGAATCTGATGGCGAATCGGTTAATATTCCGATACTCGCTTTGCAGGATGAGTTGAGACCGAGGAGTGACACTGCCGCCGTCTGACGGAATAGACGGTTGAAGGCCGTAGGGAGACTGAAAGCCGACAGTACCGAGAGTCTTCGGACGATCGGACAGCGCAGGTAATCAAGCTTGCAAGAAAATCAACTGATCGTTAAGCGCAAAGCGACCCGTACCGTAAACCGACACAGGTGGGTGAGGAGAGTATCCTCAGGTGCTCGAGTGAATCACGGCTAAGGAACTAGGCAAATTGACCCCGTAACTTCGGGAGAAGGGGACCCTGGCGACAGGGCGCAGAGAAATGGCCCAGGCGACTGTTTACCAAAAACACATGGCTATGCTAAATCGTTAAGATGACGAATATGGCCTGACACCTGCCCGGTGCCGGAAGGTTAAGAGGGGGGCTTAGCGCAAGCGAAGGTCTGAATCGAAGCCCCGGTAAACGGCGGCCGTAACTATAACGGTCCTAAGGTAGCGAAATTCCTTGTCG
>JAEEGI010000708.1_pt1 | contig 92487 bp, 64 predicted proteins | sample 8958751 | NCBI WGS metagenome assembly JAEEGI01 (sample SAMN16246545, study PRJNA631951) | gut metagenome | biome: gut microbiome; feature: rumen; material: KS-attached | host: Bos | place: Iran: Karaj | collected 2018-10 | reverse complement strand
GAGACGCTCACGGAAGAGCAGAAGGAGCGCATTGACTTCGAGCTCAAGACTATCTGCCGGATGGGTTTCCCGGACTACTTCCTCATCGTGCAGGATTACATCGCGGCCTCGCGCGCGATGGGCTCGATGGTGGGCCCCGGCCGTGGTTCCGCCGCAGGCTCCGTCGTCGCCTACTGCCTCAAGATTACCAACCTGGACCCGATCAAGTACCATCTCCTGTTCGAGCGTTTTCTCAATCCTGACCGTATTTCGATGCCGGATATCGACGTTGACTTCGAAGATCTGACGAAGGCGCACGAGTACGTGGAGAAGAAGTACGGGGCCGACCATGTGTCACGCGTCATCACCTTCGGTACGATGGCTGCGAAGTCCGCGATCAAGGATGTCGCCCGAATCAGCCACCTTTCCATCGACGAGTCCAACAGGCTTACAAAGATGATTCCGGACCGTCCGTTTACGGTCAAGGTCGATGGGGAAGACAAGGAAGTCAAGCCTACGCTGAAGAACTGCGTAAAGTATATCCCGGAGCTTAAGCAGGAGTACGAAGGAGGCACCGAACTGGTGCAGGAAGTGCTGAAATACGCCGTCCAGCTGGAAGGCTGCATACGTCAGATCGGCATCCACGCCTGCGCGATGATCATCGGCCGAGGCGACCTTACCGACTATATCCCGATCACCATGGGCGTCGACAAGGCTACAGGCCAGGACGTATGGGTATCCCAGTACGAGGGATCATATATCGAGGAAGTCGGAATGCTCAAGATGGACTTCCTGGGTCTCAGGACGCTGTCCATCATCAAAGAATGCCTGGCCCTCATAAAGAAGCGTCACGGCGTCGACATAGATATCGAGAAAATCGACATAAACGACGAAGCGACCTACGATCTTTACTCCCGCGGAGATACTAAGAGCGTGTTCCAGTTCGAGTCTCCCGGCATGAAAGAATGGCTCCAGAGGCTGCATCCGCAGCGCTTCGAGGACCTTATCGCCATGAACGCCCTCTACCGTCCGGGCCCTATGGATTATATCCCGTCGTTCGTTGCCCGAAAGAGGGGCGACGAGGAGATTGCCTATGACCTTCCGGACATGGAGGAGTTCCTCCAGGAGACTTACGGAGTCACAGTCTACCAGGAGCAGGTCATGAGAATCTCCCAGAAGGTTGCCGGCTTCTCCAAAGGTAAGGCCGACAAGCTGCGTAAGGCGATGGGTAAGAAGAAAATCGATGTCCTGGAGTCCCTCAACGCCGAATTCATCAAGGGTGGAGTGGAGCGAGGCCATCCTAAGGAGGTCCTGGACAAGATCTGGGCCGACTGGAGGAAATTCGCTTCTTACGCGTTCAACAAGTCGCACGCAACCTGCTATGCCTGGGTCAGCTACCAGACGGCGTATCTGAAAGCGCATTATCCCGCCGAGTTCTTCGCCGCCAACATGAGCTGCAACCTCAACGACATGGAGGAGATCACCAAGATCATGGACGACTGCCGCCGCTGGCAGATACAGGTCCTGGGACCCGACATCAACGAGAGCGCCACGGAGTTCACGGTCAACAAGAAGGGCAATATCCGTTTCGGCATGGGCGGTATCAAGGGCGTGGGCGCCAACGTCATCAATGCCGTGATCGCCGAACGGGAGAAAGGCGGTCCTTTCTCCAGCATCTTCGATTTCGTGGAACGCATGCCACTGGGCGTCATCAACCGGAAGGTCATCGAGTGCCTGGTCTATGCCGGCGCCTTCGACGGCTTCAGCGAGATGACTCGTTCGCAGTATTTCTTTGAGACGGGGAAAGACGAGAACTATCTGGATGCGCTGTTGCGCTACGCCTCCAAGTTCCAGAACGATACGATGTCGGCGGGCATGAGCCTGTTCGGCGACATGGCGGAAATGAAGCCGGTGCGTCCCGCCATTCCGCCCAAGGTGGAAGCCAACGAGATGGAGTTGCTCAAGAAAGAGAAGGAATGCGTCGGCATGTATCTGTCGGCCCACCCGCTCGACCGTTTCCAGTTCGAGATCGACCAGTTCGCCACGGTCGACATCGCCCGGCTCGACGAGATCGACCGCACGCTGCAGACCGACAAATCCGTGCAGAACAAGGAGTATTACGTGGCGGGCCTGATCTCGGACTGCGATGTGCGCTATACCAAGAACGGGAACAAGCCCTGGTGCCGCTTCACCCTGGAAGATTATACCGGCAGCCACACCTTCTCGCTGTTCAGCAAGGACTACGAGACCTTCATGAAATACATGCGGGTCCACGCGGCCCTGCTGATCAAATGCACCACCAAGCCGCGTTTCCGCAAGAAAGACGACAGCTCTTCCGAAGAGAGTTATGAGCTCCGCATCCTGAACATGATGCTGCTCTCCAACACCAAGGACGAATTCATCAAGGAACTGCACATCGATATTCCGCTGGCATCCGCCACGCCGGAACTCCGCAGCGCCCTGCTCAAGGAGCTCAAGCAGCACAAAGGCAAGGCCCGCCTCTTCTTCGACGTGCTCTTCCAGCACGACGGCATCGACGACCGCCTGAGCCTCATCTCCAAAAAGTACAATGTCGCTCCCGGCTACGAGCTCTACAACTTCCTGGAAAAGAAAAACCTCCGTCACCATGTGGTGAAGGAGGTGAAACTTTAGTTACGGGGCTCTGCCCCGAACCCCGCCGCTCCGACCTTGCAATTGCGCAAGGCTCTCCCTGCCCGGTCTCCGCTAGCGCCTGATGGCGCGGGAGACATAGAAAAGAGTCTCCCTTTTATTACTTCTTAAGGCTGTCGATCTTGTCTTTGGCTTTGTCCATCAGGTCGGCGGCACCGGCCTGGGCCTTGTCCATCAGCCCGGCGGCATCGTCCATCAACTTGTCGGCGTTGCCTTTCATTTCGCCGATGACTTCCTTGGCTTTCGGTGCGGCTTTTTCGTAGAGATCTTTGGCGTTGTCGACCATTTCGTCGGCCACTTCATTGAATTTCTTGCTGGCCTTGGCGGCGGCGCATTTGATCTTTTCGTCGAGGGTCACTTTGCCGTCGGAATTCAGGTCGCGGGGATCTTTCAAGGTTTCTTCGCTCATGGTAGTATGTTTTTAGGAGATGTTTCAGTAGCGTTTCCCGCTAAATCAGGGACTTGCCGGTCATGGCCTTGGGCTGCGGGATGCCCATGATCTTGAGGATGGTGGGGGCGACGTCGCAGAGAGCGCCGTCCTGGACGGTCTTGACTTCCGGCCCTGCGCCGATGACGACGAACTGCACGGTGTTGAGGGAGTGGGCGGTGTTCGGGGAGCCGTCGGCGTTGACGGCGAAGTCGGCATTGCCGTGGTCGGCGGTCAGCAGCACGACATAGTCCTTGGCGAGCGCTTCCTCCACAACGCGGCCGACCAGGCGGTCGATGCAGGCGACGGCACGGGTGATGGAATTATACACGCCCGTGTGGCCCACCATGTCACCGTTGGCGAAGTTCAGGATGATGAGGTCTTCCTTTTCGCTGCGGATGGCCTCGATCAGTTTCTCGGCCACCTCGGGAGCGCTCATCTGCGGAAGGATGTCGTAGGTGGGTACTTTCGGCGAGGCGACAAGGATACGGTCTTCGTTTTCGAACTGGGTCTCGCGGCCGCCGTTGAAGAAGAAGGTCACATGGGCATATTTCTCGGTCTCGGCGATGCGCAGCTGGCGCTTGCCGGCCTTGGCGACGGTCTCACCGAGGGTGTCCTGCACCAGTTCCTTGTCGAAGAGGATGTGGACGCCGGTGAACGAAGCGTCGTACGGCGTGAGGCAGCAGTAGTACAGCGGAATCGTGTGCATGCCTTCTTCGGGCATGTCCTGCTGGGTGAGCACGGTGGTCAGTTCGCGGGCGCGGTCGTTGCGGAAGTTGTAGAAGATGATGGCATCGCCTTCTTCGATCTTGGCGAGCGGGGCGCCGGAAGCGTTGGTGACGACGATCGGCTTGATGAACTCGTCGGTCACGCCGGCGTCGTAGGAGGCCTGGATGCCTTCGGTGGCGGAAGTGAAGGGAGCGCCTTTTCCTTCGACCAGCAGGTCATAGGCTTCCTTGATGCGGTTCCAGCGTTTGTCGCGGTCCATGGCGTAGAAACGGCCGCAGACCGTGGCGACCTTGCCGGTCGTCTCGGCCATCTTCTGCTCCAGTTCGGCCACGAAGTCCTTGCCGCTGTGCGGGTCGGTGTCGCGGCCGTCCATGAGGGCGTGGACGAAGACTTTGTCGAGGCCCTTGTCGGCGGCCACGCGCAGGAGTTCATACACATGGTTGAGGGAGGAGTGCACGCCGCCGTGGGAGGTCAGGCCCATCAGGTGGAGTTTCTTCCCGGAAGTGGCCACATAGTCAAACACCGCTTTTATCTCTTTGTTTTCCAGTAGTTTATGTTCGCGGCAGGCGATATTGATCTTGACCAGGTCCTGGTACACGACACGGCCGGCGCCCAGGTTCATGTGTCCCACTTCGGAGTTGCCCATCTGTCCTTCGGGCAGACCGACATACTCGCCGCAGGCCTGCAGGTGGCCGGCGGGGTATTTGGCCCGGATGGCGTCGATATTCGGCGTACCCTGGGTCCAGATGGCGTTGGAATAGTCGTGGCGGCCTTCGCCCCATCCGTCAAGAATCATCAACAATACTTTCTTCTGCATAATATTTCGTATATTTGTTATTTATCAGAGTGACTCGCGCAAAATTACAGAATATATGGCAACTTCGCATCGCAAAAACGCCAAAAACAGGAAAAATACCAACAAATCAGGAGAAGGCGCGCTGAAAAGGGCGAAGCGTCTGGCCCGGGGCGGACAGGAGCCGGTACGGACTTCGGAACGGCGCTCCAAGAGCGTGGAAGAGTTCGAAGGAATTGTCTCGCTTTCCCGCGACGGTTTCGGATTCGTGAACGCGGAGGGCCTGAAGGAAGACGTTTTCATCCCGATGCGGAAGCTGCACTTCGCGCTCAACGGGGACTTCGTGAAGATCGCCGTATCGAAGCGGCGCATCCAGGCCGGGCTGAAGGGCCGCAGCCTGGAGGGCGAAGTGACCAAGATCATCCGTCGCAGCCCCAAGCCCCATATCGGTGTGCTGGTAGTCCGCGGCAGGCAGGTCTGGGCCATCGTCGAAAGCAAGAACATGCCGTACGATATCCGTATCGACGTGAACGACCCTTCGGAACTGCCGGAAATCGGCGGCAAGCAGGCTGCCCATGGCATGAAGGTCGCCGTGCTGGTGACGGACTGGCCCAAACGCAGTTCCGAGCCGCTGGGCCGTATCATCGACGTGCTGGGCGTTCCCGGCGAAAACGATACGGAGATGCATGCCATCCTGGCTGAGTATCAGTTGCCGTACCGTTTCGAGCCGGAAGTGGAGCAGGCCGCCGAAAAGATTCCCGACGCCATCACCCAGAAAGACCTGGCCGGCCGCCGCGACTTCCGTGGCGTGACGACTTTCACCATCGACCCGACCGACGCCAAGGACTACGACGACGCGCTCTCGTACCGCAAGCTCGAGAACGGCAACATCGAGGTAGGCATCCATATCGCCGACGTCACGCACTATGTCACGCCGGGCTCCGTGCTCGACAAGGAGGCCTTCGCACGCGGCACATCGGTCTATCTGGTCGACCGCACCATTCCCATGCTGCCCGAGAAACTCTCCAACCGGCTTTGCTCGCTCCGTCCCCACGAAGACAAGCTTACTTTCAGCGCTGTGTTCGAGATGAACGCCAAGGCCAAGGTCATCGGCCAGTGGTTCGGGCGCACGGTCATCAATTCGGACTACAGGTTTGATTACGAGCAGGCCCAGCAGATCATCGAGACCAAGGAAGGCCCGCTGGCCGCTGAAATCCAGGAGCTGCACGCGCTGGCCGCGATCCTGCGGAAGCAGCGCTTCGAGAAGGGTGCCATCTCGTTCGAGCGGCCTGAGATGAAGGTCATCGTCGACGAGACGGGCAAGCCGCTGGATGTCATCCAGAAAGAGAGCAAGGAGAGCAACTGGCTCATCGAGGAGTTCATGTTGCTGGCCAACCGTTGCGTGGCCGAATATGCCACCAAGAAATGCAAGGCCAAGAACCCGACCTTCGTGTACCGTATCCATGAGGATCCCGATCCGGAGAAGCTCGACAACCTGCGCAGTTTCGCCAAGAATTTCGGCCACCAGCTGGGCGACACCTCCAACCCGAAAGAAGCCGCCGGCGCGCTCAATGCCTTGATGAAAGAGGCCAAGGGCAAGCCCGAAGAAAACGCCCTGCAGCTGCTTGCGCTGCGCAGCATGGCGCGGGCCCGCTATTCCACCGACAACGTGGGGCACTACGGCCTGGCGTTCCAGTATTACACGCATTTCACGTCGCCCATCCGCCGCTATCCTGACATGATGGTGCATCGCCTGCTGGCGATGTACATGGACGGGGCGACTTCGCAGGACAAGCTCTACTACGAGGACTGCTGCGAGCACAGTTCGGTGCGGGAGCAGATTGCGACCGATGCGGAGCGGGCTTCCATCAAGTACAAGATGGTGGAATTCATGCAGGACAAGATCGGCCGGGTGTTCGACGGTCATGTCAGCGGGCTCACGGAGTGGGGCATCTACGTGGAGATCGACCCGACAAAAGTCGAGGGCATGATTTCGCTGCGCGAGATCCGTTCCGACTGGTATCAGTTCGATGAAGAAAAATATGAAACGCGCGGCAAGGCCTCCGGCCGGGTCTTCCATCTCGGCGACCCGGTAAAGATCCGTGTCCTCCGCGCCAACCTTGAACAAAAAATACTTGATTATGAATTGGTTGAAGAATAATACTTCCGTCATTCCGGACTTGATCCGGCATCTCATTGTCATCGTCGTCCTTTGCCTTTCATTCCCCTTATGGGCCCAGGAGTCGGAGCTGCTTTGGGTGGGCGAGTGGCATCACGAGCCCGTGGCTGAAGGCATCACCCTGCATCGTGCGGCTTTCAGCGAGAATCTTTTTGGCGCGAACCAGTATCTCTGCGTACTGGAGGTGGCGCCGGGCGTTCGTTTCGACATCGTCCCGTCCGCCGAGAAGACGCTCGCACGAACGTCGGAAATCGCCGATAATTGTGGCGCCATTGCGGCTGTCAACGGGTCTTTCTTCAACATGAGCGCTCCTTACGGCTCCGTCAACTACCTGCGGGTCGACGGACAGGAGCTGGCGCCGAATGCCTATGATGCCTATGAAAACGACCGTCCGCAGGGCCGAAGTATACGGCAGGCAGGCGCTGTGGCCACTTTCGAAGGGGCCATGTACGTCCTCAAGAGCGACGACCTCGCCCGTTGGGAGCACGATATCGAGGCGGAAGATGTCGTGACGGCCGGACCCGTCCTGCTGGTCGGCGGCGCGGATGAACCGTTGGTGAAAAACGACTTCAACACCCGGCGGAATCCGCGGACGGCTGTCGGCCGGAAGGCTGACGGCACGGTGCTGCTGGTGGTGGCCGACGGCCGCAACCGGGAGGCGGCCGGCCTGTCGATGCGGGAACTCCAGCAGGTGATGGCGGCCCTCGGCTGCGTCGATGCCATCAACCTTGACGGCGGCGGCTCCACGACCATGGTCGTCCATGGCGAAGTGGTCAACCATCCCTCCGACAACCGCAAATTCGACCCCGCCGGCGAACGCCCCGTCGCCAACGCCATCCTGGTTACGCGCCCGTGATGGTTTACTGTTATTATCGGGCTTGATCCGGCATCTCCAGCCATTTATTCACGGCTTCGCGGAGCTGATCGTCGTAACGGAGGGCGACGGGAACGCTGGCACGGTTGAAATAGTAGCAGGTCACGATCTCCTGCTCGAGGAGGGGGCGGATTTCGTCTTTCTTGGTCCGGAGCACAGTCTCCTTGTCCATGTTGACTTTCTTCTGCAGCGCTTCGATCTCGTCTTTGTAGTTGTCGTAGAGGTCTTCGGACTGCGCTGCCTTGATCAGCTGGTCGAGCGCGGTCTGCGCGGCCGTGCGGGCGTCGAAGTCCTGGGCGGAAGCATAGCGGACGAAGTCCTCGTATTCGGCGTCGCTCAGATGGAAGTCGCGGTCGATGCTTTCGTGGGCAAGGAAATACTCGATGGCGTAGGAGCCGATGATGTCGTAGTATACGAGCGAAGCCGTCGGACGGCTCAGCAGGGCGCCGGGCACTTCGATGTCGGGCGCGATGCCGCCGCCCGGATCCTTGTCAAGCGAGCCGTCTTCGTGGCGGTTGCTATAGTCGATGGCCTGCACGCAGCGGCCGCTCGGCGTATAGTATTTGCCGGTGGTCAGCTTCATCTGCGAGTTATAGGGCATGGGGCGTACGGACTGGATGAGGCCCTTGCCGAACGAGCGCTCTCCGGCAATGGTGGCCCGCTTCAGGTCCTGCAGGGCGCCGGCCGTGATTTCCGATGCGGAGGCGGAATGGCCGTTGACCATCACCAGCAGCGGCATCACGGTATCAAGCGGCGCGTCGGTGGTCAGATATTCGCGGTTCATCTCTTCCACGCGGCCTTTCGACGATACCACCAGCGTCCCTTTGGGAACAAATGTCGACACGATATTGATCGCCTCATCCATCACGCCGCCGCCGTTGTCGCGCAGGTCGATGACCAGCCGCTTCGCACCGGCTTCCTTGAGCTGGCGCACGGCGTCCTTGAATTCATCGGCCATGTTGGCCGTGAAGCCGGAAAGCAGGATGTAACCGATGTCATCGCGATAGATTCCGGAATAGACAATGTCCGACACATGGATGCGTTCGCGGGTGACCACGATGTCGACCGTATCTTTTGTACGGCCCTTTACCACCTTGAAGGTCACGTCCGTGCCCGGCTGTCCTTTCATGCGGCCGGAACTTTCCTCGGAGGTCTCTTCAAAGACGGGCTTGCCGTCGATGGCCAGGATCACGTCGCCCGGCTGCAGTCCGGCCTTTGTGGCAGGAGAGCCTTCATACGGCTCGATGATGCGCACGCCTTCGCCGGGCAGCTTTCGGATGAGCGAACCCACGCCACCGTAGTTGCCGGTGGTCATCAGTTCGAAGTCATCGCCTTCTTCTTCGGAAATATATACCGTGTACGGGTCGAGCGATGCCAGCATAGCCCGCACGCCGGAAAGGATCATCTTGTCAAACTGGATGGTATCGACATAGCCCTGTGCCAGTTCCTGCAGCACGGCGTATTCGATCTCCAGGCTCTTTCCCAATTTGAAATTCTGGCCCTGCGCCCGCCCCTGCGGAGCGGAAACACACAGCAGCAACACGACGGCCAGGGCCGTCCCTTTCATCATTCTTTTCATCTGTATGGTCATATAACGCACAAAAATAGCAATTTTATCCGTATCTTTGGTTCTCCAATGCATCCTGCGATGAAGCTCATCTTTGCCACCAACAATCCGCACAAACAGGAAGAGGCCCAGGCCATTCTGGGACCCGCCTTCCAGGTCCGGACACCCGCTTCGCTCGGTTTCCCCGGCGACCTTCCTGAAACCCATGAAACCCTCCGCAGCAACTCCGTACAGAAAGCCGCCGCCGTCTGGAACCTGTTCCAGGAAGACTGCTTCGCCGACGACACGGGACTCGAAGTCGATGCGCTGGGTGGCGCGCCGGGCGTCTATTCAGCCCGCTATGCCGGCGACGACAAGGATCCTGCCGCCAATCGGCGCAGGTTGCTCAAAGAACTCGAAGGACTGCCCTTCGAACAGCGGAGCGCGCGTTTCCGTTGTGTAGTATCGCTCATTCAGGACGGAGACCTGCACATTTTTGAAGGGACCTGCGAAGGTCACATCGCGCTGCAGGAAAGCGAAGGGGTCCAAGGATTCGGCTATGATTCAATTTTTGTTCCAGAAGGAATGGATGTGACCATCGCCGAGATTTCCATCGAAGAAAAGAACCGGCTTTCCCACCGCGGAAAAGCCATGCGGCTGCTGCAATGTCATCTGTTGCAAAATCCCGGATCGTCGTCCTCCATCTGACGAAATACGCCGAGTCGAGCGTGGTGCTGCACGCCATCGACGCCCAGAGCGGACGCCGCAGTTTTCTCGTGCGCGGCATCAAGCGCGGGAATGCGGTGGCAGCCTTCCATCCGCTCAGCGTGCTTGACGTCGTCAGCGCCGAATCGCCCAAAAGCTCGCTGGCCTGGCTGCGCGAATGGGAACCGGCCGTCGTGCTGCACGAAATCCGCGGCAACCGGATCAAGAGTTCCGTGGCGATGTTCGTCAGTGAAGTGCTCTATCGAAGCTTTACGACGGAACTGGCCGACCCGCAGTTCTTCGACTGGCTCTGCGGAGTCATCGACACATTGGATCAGGAAACGGGCAGCATCGCCAATTTCCCGCTCTGGTTCCTGGTAAGCTACGCCGTGCAGCTGGGCTTCCAGCCGGGCGACCCGGTGGAACCTCAGGGCATCTTTACGCCTGCCGAGACAGACCTGTTACTGAAAGTGCTTCGTTCGCCGTTCGAGACAACCATGGCCATCCCTCTCTCCGCCGAGCGCCGCCAGGCTTTCTCCCGCAACATGCTCCAATATCTCTCCCACCACCTGGGCGCCAACATCGACGCCAAAAGCCTCGATGTTTTGCACGCGGTGCTGGCGGGAGAATAACGTCATGCCGGGCTTGCCCCTGAATCTTACTTGAACAGATAGACTTTGTCGCCGCGGCGGACGCGCTGCGGGACGGGAATGGAGCAGAGGTCGCCTTTGGCGGCCTCTTGCAGGATGTGCGCATCGTCGAGACGGATTTCGGCCGGACTGACTTCCACCACGCCGGTCGTCGAGCCGCAGATGAGCAGCGGGTCGCCCACGCGGAAGGAGCCTGTCTCCATCTGGATCTCCGCCACGCCGAGCCGGGCGTAATAATCCGTCACGCGGCCCAGATACACTTTCGTGCGGGAGGCCTGATTACCGTAGGCGCTGCTCCATTCGCCGAGCCGGGCGCCCTGGTAATAGCCGTCCCAGAAGCCGCGGTTGAACACCGTGGAGAGCCGCTCCTTCAGTGCGGCACTAAGTTCTGGCGAGAAGGTTCCCGTCTCGATGGCATCGGCCGCATCGCGGTAGGCACGCGACACCATCTTCACATATTCACTGCTACGGGCCCGCCCTTCGATCTTGAACACCGACACGCCCGCCTCCGCCATCTTGTCGAGGAACTCAATGGTACACAGGTCTTTGGGCGACATGATATACTGGTTGTCGATGTGCAGCTGCCGGCCCGAATCGAGGTCCGTCACTTCGTAGCCGCGGCGGCACACCTGGTAGCAGTTGCCCCGGTTGGCCGAGGCCGCATGCTCGTGAAGCGACAGATAGCATTTACCCGAGATGGCCATGCACAGGGCCCCATGGCAGAACATCTCGATCTGTACCGGACGGCCCGAAGGACCGCAAATGCCTTCGCGGTCGATGGCTTCCCGGATCGTCCGCACCTGTTCGAGCCGCAGCTCGCGGGCCAGCACGATCACGTCGGCGAACTGGCTGTAGAAGCGCAGGCTCTCGATGTTGGAGATGCTCAGCTGCGTGGAGATATGCACCTCGAGTCCGCGGGCACGGGCGGCGGCGATGGCAGCCATGTCGGAGCAGATGACGGCGCTGACGCCGGCCTCGGCGGCCGCGTCGAGCACCTCCCGCATGGCCGACAGGTCCTCGTCATAGAGCGTGATGTTGAGGGTCAGGTAGCTGCGCAGACCGGAGGCGCGACAGATGTCGCAAACCTGCCGCAGGTCTTCCGGCGCGAAATTATTGGCGGAATGCGAACGCATGTTCAGGCGTCCGATGCCGAAATACACGGAATCGGCGCCGCCCTGTATGGCTGCCTGCAGGCATTCGAAGTTGCCTGCCGGTGCCATGATCTCGAGCTTATTTTTCACGATGGATGATGCTTTCGGCAAACTGTTCGAGGGTATGGGTCTGCCAATGCGAGAAACCGGCCTGAGAGAGCGCTTCGAGGGCTTTCTTGTGCCAGACCAGAATCTCGGCCTCCGCCGCTTCCTTCACGCCCAGTTCTTCGTAGAACATCCGGACGGCCTCTATCTTGAGGTCGCGTTCTTCTTCACCCAGCTGCATGAGTTTCTCCAGTTGCAGCTTCTGCTCGCCGCCGGCGCGGCGCATGGACTCGACCAGCAGCCAGGTTTTCTTGTTGTTCATGATGTCGCCGCCGATCTTCTTGCCGAAGACTTTCTCGTTGCCGAAGGTGTCGAGATAGTCGTCCGTGATCTGGAAAGCGATGCCCAGCTTGTAACCGAACTGGTAGAGGGCGTCGCACACGCCGATGGAGGCGCCGCCGATCAGGGCGCCCATCTTGGTGGAGCAGGCCAGCAGCACGGCGGTTTTCAGGCCGATCATCGACAGGTAGTCGCTCATCGGGATGAAGGGCAGCTTTTCGAAGTCCATGTCGTACTGCTGTCCTTCGCAGACCTGCATGGCCGTCTCGGTGAAGAGGTTCAATACCTTGGGCAGGATGTCCTGCGGCGCATAGGACAGGTATTTGTACGCCAGGATCGACATTACGTCGCCCGAAAGGATGGCCACTTCCTCGTTCCATTTCTTGTAGACGGTCGGATTGCCGCGTCGCGTATCGGAGCGGTCCATGATATCGTCGTGGATGAGGGTGAATTCGTGGAAGACTTCCAGGGCCATGGCCGGAAAGATGATGGCGTTGCCCATGTCCTCGCTCAGCAGGTTGTAGGAGAGCAGGCAGAGTTTCGGTCGGATGCGCTTGCCCCCGATGGACATCATGTAACTGAGCGGTTCATACAGGTTGGCGGGCTCCCGGTGAACATGCTGGAGCTTGGAGCCATTTTCTACGATGCGGTTGATTTCTTCGAGCGTGTACATAGTAATGCAAAAGTAATCATTTTTCCGCTCGGGAGCAAATAGACATAAAAATGCTCCCACAACGGCCAAAAACGGCCATCGGGGAGCAAATCGTCGGTTTTTTGCACCCGGAATCTTACATATTTTCGAAGACGTCCTTGATGATGCCGATGGCTTCGCGGAGTTGTTCTTCGGTGATGACCAACGGCGGGGCGAAGCGGATGATGTGACGGTGCGTCGGCTTGGCGAGCAGGCCTTTTTCCGCCATCTTCAGGCAGATGTCCCAGGCTTCGATACCGTTCTGCGGCTCGGTGATCACGGCGTTGAGCAGGCCCTTGCCGCGGACCGACTTGAAGTACGGCGACTTGATCTTGCCGATCTCCTCGCGGAAGATGACACCCAGACGGGCGGCGTTCTCGGTCAGGTGCTCGTCGCGGATCACTTCGAGGGCGGCGACGGCCACCTTGGCTGCGAGCGGGAAGCCGCCGAAGGTCGAACCGTGCTCACCCGGCTTGATGGTCAGCATGATCTCGTCGTCCGCCAGCACGGCCGAGACGGGCAGGACGCCGCCGGAGAGAGCCTTGCCGATGGTAATCATGTCGGGACGCACGCCTTCGTGGTCGCAGGCGAACATCTTGCCGGTACGGGCGATACCCGTCTGGACCTCGTCGGCGATGAAGAGCACGTTGTGCGCGTGGCAGAGGTCGTAGCATTTCTTGATGTAGCCATCGTCCGGCACATACACGCCGGCCTCGCCCTGGATGGGCTCCACGATCATGGCGCAGACCTTGTCGCCCTTTTCGTCGAGGACTTTCTTCAGGGCTTCCGTGTCGTTGTACGGAATCTTGATGAAACCCGGGGTGAACGGACCGTAGTTGTAGTAGCTGTCCGGGTCGTTCGACATGGTGACGATGGTGATCGTGCGGCCATGGAAGTTGCCGTCGCAGACGATGATCAGGGCCTCGTTCTCCGGAATGCCCTTGACCACGTAACCCCAGCGGCGAGCCAGCTTCAGGGCGGTCTCCACGGCTTCGGCGCCGGAGTTCATCGGCAGCAGCTTGTCGTAGCCGAAGAACTTGGTGGCAAATTCCTCGTAAGGGCCGAGGCAGTCGTTGTAGAAGGCGCGGGAGGTCAGGCACAGATTCTGGGCCTGGTCAGTAAGGGCCTTCACGATCTTCGGATGGCAGTGACCCTGGTTGACAGCTGAGTATGCCGACAGGAAATCGAAATAGCGTTTGCCGTCGACATCCCATACGAAGGGACCTTTGCCTTTGGCAAGGACAACGGGCAGTGGATGATAGTTATGCGCACCGTACCGATCTTCCTGATCGATATACTTCTGGGCGTTGGGGGTGATGGTCATGGTATTAGGTTTAAATTTTCAAACGTATCCACAAATTTGCGAAAAATTTTTCAAGAAACCGAAACTTTTTCCACGAAAATGCAAGTTACGGCACCAGCGACCAGACGCTGCGACGGGCGGCGAGGGTCATGTAGACCGAGCGGACGACCAGGTGGACGAAGTAAGCGATGTAGAGGGCCTGGGGACCGTAGTGCGGAGCGCAGAGATAGAAGGAAGCGATGAACAGGCCGGCCGACCAGATCATGCAGACCATCAGCGAGCGGGAGGCCGTGGCACCCACGTAGATGCCGTCCCAGATGAAGGCGACACAGCTGAGCAGCGGCATGAGCAGCAGCCAGAACAGATAGGGCTCGCTGGCTGCGATGACCTCCGGATTGTCGGTCAGGATGCCGATGATCGCCCGCGGGAATACGGCGTAGGCCACCGTCGAGACAAGCCCGATAACCCCGCCCCAGAAGAAAGTATATTTGACCGTCTCGTTCAATGACTGCCGGTCCTGCTCCCCGATGAAACGTCCCGTCAGCGCCTCGCCGGCATAGGCGAAACCGTCGACGAAATACGAATAGAGCAGCAGCAGGTGCATCATCACCGAACTGACGGCCAGCTCCACGTCGCCGAAACGGGCGGCAAAGATCGTAAAGCCCTCATAGACCACCAGCATCAGCAGCGAGCGGATGAACAGAAAGCTGTTGACCGAGAAAAAGCCACGGAAATACTTCCATTTCATGCTGTGCAGGATGGTCGTCTGCTTCATCAGCGGCCGGTACCGGGAGCGCATCAGCAGGAAAGCCAGTACCAGGCCCGTCCATTGAGCCACCAGCGTGCCGACGGCCACACCGTTGATACCCAGCGGTGTATAGAACGACAGCAGCCAGCTGGCCAGCATGTTGACGATATTGACCCACAGGTCGACGATCATCGGGAACACCGTGTTCTGCATGCCGATGAACCAGCCCTTGAAGACAAAGAGCGATAGCGTGGCCGGCGCCGCCCATACCCGGATGAAGAAGTAGTTGCGGGCGATGCGTTCCACCTCCGGCGAGCAGTCCACCAGCAGGAACATGCCCTCGGCGAACAGCCACTGGATGGCCAGCACCAGCATCGAGGCCACCAGCGCCGTGGCGATGCCCTGCGAGAAGGTGCCGATCGAGGCCTTCATGTCGCCCCGGCCGTAGGCCTGCGCCGTGATACCGCCCGTCCCCACCCGCAGGAAGCCCATGTTCCAGTAAAGCAGGTCGAAGAGCATGGTGCCGATGGCGATGCCGCCGATCAGCACGGCGTCGCCCAGATGACCGGCGATGGCCGTGTCCACGATACCCACCAGGGGCACCGTGATGTTGGCCAGGATGCTCGGCAGGGCGAGACGGACCACTTCACGATTGATCGGATTGCGAAAGGCCATTTATCGATACTTGTGCTCTTCTTCCAGCATCCCCAGGTAGGAGCTGTAGCGTTCGGGGGAGATGGTACCTGCTTCCAGCGCCGCCTTGACGGCGCAGCCCGGTTCATGCGTGTGGGTGCAGGGCTTGAAGCGACAGTCGTCCATCACGCGCAACATTTCCGGGAAATAGGTGCTGAGTTCCTCCGCTTCGATATCGACCAGGCCGAATCCCCGGATGCCCGGCGTGTCGATGACATAACCGCCACCGGAAAGCGGGTGCATCTCGTAGAAAGTGGTGGTGTGCTTGCCTTGCAGGTGGCTCAGCGAGATTTCGCCGATTTTCGGATCGAGCGTGGGATCGAGGGCCTTCAGGAGCGAGGACTTGCCCACACCTGAAGCGCCGGAGAAGAGGGTGAGGCCCTCACGGCAGAGCGCCCGGACGGCCGGCAGGCCCGTGCCCTTGCGGGCCGATATCTCGAGCACTTCATAACCCGCACCACGATACAGCGCCTTGAAGTCGGCCAGCATCGCCTGCAGTTCCGGCTCCGTATAGAGATCGATCTTGTTGATCAGGATCACGGGGCGGATGCCATAAGCTTCGCAGGTCACCAGGAAACGGTCGACGAAGGCCAGCTTGGTCTCGGGGAGGATAATGGTGACCAGCAGGAACACCCGGTCGAGGTTGGCTGCGATGATATGGCTTTCCCGGCTCAGGTTGGTCGAGCGACGGATGATGTAGTTCTTGCGGGGCAGGATCCTGGTGATGGTTTCGCCTTCGAATTCCACGCGGTCGCCGACAGCGATGGGGTTGGTGGTCTTGGTCCCGGACAGGCGCAACTTTCCCCGGATCACCGCCGGGAAGGGGTTCCATTCCGGCAGCACGGAGAGCAGGTAATGGCTCCCCGTGTGCTTGACGACCGTTGCGATGCCTTTTTCCATCGCTGCAAAGATAAAGAAAAACTAATCACCCAGCGTTGCAACCATGACCGCCTTGATGGTGTGCATGCGGTTCTCGGCTTCGTCGAAGACGATGCTGTTGTCGCTTTCGAAGACATCTTCCGTCACTTCGATGCCGTCGAGGCCGAACTTCTCGTAGACGTCGCGGCCGGCCTTCGTCTCCAGGTTGTGGTAGGACGGCAGGCAGTGCATGAACTTGCACTTCGGGTTGCCGGTGCGCTCCATCATCTTCGCATTCACCTGGTAGGGCATCAGCAGTGCGATGCGCTCCTTCCAGACTTCGTCGGGTTCGCCCATCGACACCCAGATGTCGGTGTAGAGGAAATCGCAGCCCTTCACGCCGGCGTCCACATCGTCAGTCAGGGTAAGGGTGGCACCGGTCTCTGCAGCGATCTTGCGGCAGGTCTCCACAAGCTCCGGATTGGGCCAGAGCGACTTCGGGGCCACAATGCGCACGTCCATGCCCATCTTGCAGCCGCCCACCATCAGCGAGTTGCCCATGTTGAAGCGGGCGTCGCCCAGATAGGCGTACGAAACCTTGTTGAGCGGTTTGTCCACATGCTCGCTCATCGTCAGGAAATCGGCGAGGATCTGCGTGGGATGGAACTCGTTGGTCAGGCCGTTCCACACGGGAACACCGGAATATTCGGCGAGCTGCTCCACGGTGGTCTGGGCGAAACCGCGGTATTCGATGCCGTCGAACATGCGTCCGAGCACGCGGGCGGTGTCTTTCATCGATTCCTTGATGCCGATCTGCGAGCCGGAAGGACCGAGGTAGGTGACATGGGCGCCCTGGTCGTAGGCTGCCACTTCGAAGGAGCAGCGGGTACGCGTGGAGGTCTTCTCGAAAATCAGGGCGATGTTCTTGCCTTTCAGCCGGGGCTGTTCGGTGCCGGTGTATTTGGCGCGCTTCAGGTCGCGGGCCAGGTCGAGCAGGTATTGGATTTCCTTGGGGGTGAAGTCGAGCAGCTTGAGGAAGCTGCGGTTACGGAGGTTGTAAGCCATGATGGTATTAGATAATGTTGTTTTATTTGACGATACGGGTGCCGCAGGCCGGATTGTCGAGCTGTCCGGCTTCGGTGATGACGCATTCCTTGCCGCCGTTTTCCACGAAGAGGATGCCGGCGCGCACTTTCGGTGCCATGGAGCCTTCGGTGAAATGGCCTTCGGCCAGGTATTGCTTCGCTTCGGAGACGGTGATCACGTCGAGCGCGCGTTCGCCGGGCTTGCGGAAGTTGAGATAGACTTTGGGCACGTCGGTGAGGATGTAGAAGGCGGAGGCGCCGATCTGGGTGGCGCACAGGGAGGAGGCCAAGTCCTTGTCGATGACGGCTTCCACACCGCTGCGGATACCATCCTTCTCGACCACGGGAATGCCGCCGCCGCCGACCGTAATCACGATGTTGCCGGCATCCGCCAGCTGCTTGACAATCTCGATATTGTTGATTTTAAGCGGCTTGGGCGATGCGACCACTTTCCTCCAGCCGTTCCCTTTGGGATCTTCCCGGTAGATGGCGCCGGTTTCGACATGGAGGCGTTCCGCCTCTTCTTTCGAATAGTAGGGACCTACGGGCTTGGTGGGATTCCTGAACATCGGATCGTCCTTGTCGACGACGACCTGGGTGACGAGCGAGACGACGTTGCGCTGCAGGCCGTGCTGCACCAGCACACGGTTCAGGCCCTGTTCGATCAGATAGGCGATTGAGCCCTGGGTCTCCGCACCACAGAAATCCATCGGCATCGCCTGGACGCCGAAGGCTTTCTTGCCGGCTTCGTGCTGCAACATCACATTGCCCACCTGAGGCCCGTTGCCGTGACCGATGACCACGTTGCAGCCTCGTTCCAATAAATGATATAATTGCGCGCAAGTCTGTTCGACGTTGGCGAGCTGTTCTTGATAGGTACCTTTCTGCCGGCTGCGCAGGAGCGCGTTGCCGCCGAAAGCAACCATGACCAGATTTTTCATTTTCAGGCGTAAATTGTTACAAATAGGTTCTGTCAGCTCCGTTTCTGCGGAGCGTTTGCAAAGATAACAATAGTTTTTCGTATTTTTGCGCCCTATGGAGAAACAATTCACCCTCGTGCTGGCTGCTTTCTGGCTCCTGCTTGCCGGTCCCGGAACCGTTGCGGCACAGGATGATTACGCCATTTTCCGGGATGAGGCCAGGGAAGCCTCCCTCCTCTACCGGGGACACAAGGCATTTGAATACAGCCTGCTCTTCAACGGGACGTATTTCTGGGAGAGCCCCGAATTCCGGACCGGGGATGTCATCTATTGCGGAAAGGAATACCGGGACGTCGACCTCAATATCGATGCTGCGCGCCATGAACTGATCGTCCGCATCGGGAAAGGCATCTCTCCCAAGGTGCTGGGGCGCGAATACGTGCAGGAGTGCCACTTCGGCGGCCGCCACTTCCTGAATCTCCAGTTTCTCTACGGTCCGGATGCGCCTTACGGCTATTGGGAGGTATTGACAGAGGGTCGCAACAAGGTCCTTCGCCGCGTAGACAAGCATCTGGAGCAGGACCTGGACGGCAACAAGCGCGACCAGACCCATTATGTCGGCACCTACCGCCCCAATGTCTATCAGACTTTTGTCTATTCGGCTACCTATTGTTTCATGACGGAGGACGGCCGCATCGTCCCGGTCCGCCGCCGCCGGGATGTATTCAAGCTGATTGACAAGTCACAACGCAGTGAAGCCCGCCACTACCTTCGCCGGAAGGAAGCGTCGGGCCGTCTGCCTTTCGACCGCTTCTGCGTGGAAGTAGCCCAATATATGGAAACGCGATGAAAAGGCTGGCACTTCTCCTGACCGTGGCGGCAACCCTTTGCCTCGCCTTCCCGCTCCGGGCCCAGCAGCCCGACGGCGGAACATTCGGCGTGTACAAGGTCGGCGTCGACGAACTGATCCATTTCATCCGGACGGAAATCAACCCGGAGGTGTATTGCGTACGCGATACCACCGACAACAAGAACTATACGATCCGCGTGCCTCGCGCAGAATTCCTGCAGCGGGCATTCGAAGAACTCAAGAGCAACGGCTATACGGTCACGCAGTACGACGGCCGCTATTTCATCGTCCGGGGCACCGACATCGCCACTAAGCTGCCCCTGGGCTATTTCGACGACCGCAAGCCCGTGGTGGACACGGCGTTCCAGAAATATCTGAGCGACCAGACCACCATCATGACCTTTCAGAACAAGGTCTATGAGATCGGCGATCCCGATACCCGGCAGAAACTCAGCAAGGCGACAGTGCGCGGTTACGTGCGCGACGTCGCGAGCGGGGAACCGCTGGTGGGCGTCTCGGTCTATCTGGACGACGGGAAGGCCTACACGCAGACCGACGCTTACGGCTTCTACAAGCTGACCGTGCCCACGGGCCCGGGCAAGCTGGGCTTCAGCGGCTACTCGCTGGAAGACATGAAACTCGACCTGGTGGTCTACGGCGACGGCTCGCTCGACGTGGTGATGAAAGAGAAAGTGTTCACGCTCAAGGGTGCCGTGGTGACGTCCGAGAGCATGTCGCAGCACCGTACGCCGAAGATGGGCGTGGAAGTGGTGCGCATGAACACCATCAAGAACGTGCCCGTGGTCTTCGGCGAAGCCGATGCCCTGAAAGTGGTCCTGACCCTGCCGGGCGTCAAGTCGGTGGGCGAAGCGGCCAGCGGCTTCAACGTGCGCGGCGGCTCCACCGACCAGAACCTCATCCTGTTCAACGAAGGGACTATCTACAACCCGAACCACATGTTCGGCATCCTCTCGTCGTTCAACCCCGACGTGATCAGCGACGTGGAACTCTACAAGAGCTCGATTCCCGCTTCCTACGGCGGACGCATCTCCTCGGTGCTGGAGGTCCGCAGCCGCGACGGCAACAGCAAGAAAGTGCAGGGTTCCCTGGGCCTGGGCCTGCTGACGAGCCGCCTGCACCTGGAAGGTCCTCTCGTCAAGGATCGCACGACTTTCATCCTCGGCGGCCGTACGACCTATTCCAACTGGATCTTCCGGCTGTTGCCTGCCAACAGCAACTACCATGGCGGCAAGGCCTCGTTCCAGGACGTGAACCTGGGCCTGACCCACAAGATCGACGAGCGGAACACCCTGCACGCGTATGGTTATTTCTCGCGCGACAAGTTCAGCTTCAGCAACGATACGACCTTCCGCTACCGCAACATCAACGGTTCGCTGAAATGGCACAGCATCTTCAACGACCGGCATTCGATGACCGTCACGACGGGCTATGACAGCTACCACTACGGCATCGAAGATACATTCAACAAGTTTGCGGCCTACACGCTCAACACCGCGGTGGACCAGTATTTCGCCAAGCTGAATTTCAAGTCTTCGCTCAATGACGCCCATACCCTGAGCTATGGCCTCAATGCCACGTTCTACGACCTCAATCCGGGTTCCCTGCAGCCGGTGGGCGATTCATCGCTTGTGCTGGGCCGCGCGCTGAACCATGAACGTGCCCTCGAGGCGGCGCTCTATGTGAGCGATACCTGGGTGATCGGCGAGCATCTTTCGGTGGAAGCGGGCCTGCGCTGGTCGCAGTTCCTCCGCAAGGGCAACACGAAATTCCATGGCGGACCGGAGATCCGGCTTTCCGGCAAGTATTCCTTCAACGACGTCACCAGCGTGAAGGCTGGCTTCAACACGATGCGGCAGTACATTCACATGATCTCCAACAGCATCAACGTGTCGCCGACTGACAGCTGGCGTCTGTGCAGCGACCAGTTGCTTCCGCAGACCGGCTGGCAGGCCGCGGCGGGTGTCTACCGCACGCTGCTCGACAATACGCTGGACCTCTCGCTGGAAGCCTATTACAAACGTGTCAAGCACTTCATCGACTACAAGAGCGGTGCGGTGCTGGTAATGAACGAGAACCTGGCGGATGACCTCATCGCCACGGAAAACCGTTCCTATGGCGTCGAGATCATGGCCAAGAAGGCGGTCGGCAAGCTCAACGGCTGGGTGTCCTACACCTATTCCCGTTCCCGCCTGCGCGAGATGGAAGACCGCGGCATCTACACCATCAACGGCGGCCGCTGGTACAACGCGCCCTACGACAAGCCGCACGACGTGAAAGTGGTGGCCAACTACAAGTTCACGCACCGCTACAGCATCTCGGCCAACCTCGACTATTCCACGGGCCGCCCCGTTACCATCCCGGTGGGCCGCTATTACTATCAGGACGGCATGCGCCTGGTGTATTCCGAGCGCAACGGCTACCGCATCCCCGATTATTTCCGGCTCGACCTGGCGCTGATCATCGAGCCGAGCCACTATCTGAAGCAGCTGACCCACCTGTCGTTCACCATCGGCTGCTACAACGTCACCGGCCGTAAGAATCCGTATTCAGTGTACTATACCGCTGAAGGCGGAAAGATTTCCGGACACATGCTGAGCGTCTTCGCCACCCAGATCCCCTATGTCAACTTCAATCTGAAATTCTGATGAAAAAGCGCCATATCCTTCTCCTCTTGTTTGCCGTGGCGGCGGTGGTCGGGTCGTGTGTCTATGATTTCAACCCGCAGATTGACGGCGAAGGCGGCTATATGATCGTCGACGGCAACATCGTCATCGGCGAAGTGAGCCAGGTGCGCCTGAGCTATTCCTGGTCGCTGGTCGATACCCTGGCCACGCAGGACCAGGCCCGGATGGCCGTCCTGCAGCGGAGCAAGATGTATGTGGAAGACAGCAAGGGAAGACGCTATGAGAATACGCCCCCGGACGGGGTCTATATTGCCGGCGCGCCGATCGGCTATTTCGACATGCGGGACGCCGATCCTTCGCTGGAATACAGGCTGGTGATCGAGAACGAAAAAGGCACCTATGCTTCCTTGTGGGCCGAACCGCTGTCGCCCGGACAGATCGACGGGCTGTCGTATGGCATCAGCGACGACAAAAGCACGATGAGCATCCGGGTATCCGCCCATACTTCCGACCCCGTTCCCAGCTATTACCGCTGGAAAGTGGAAGAAACCTGGGAGTATCACGCCCAGAAACAATCGAGCTTCAATTACATCTATACCGGCGGTCCGGACGGGACGATCGAGCCCGGCCAGGACACCGTCTATCGCTGCTGGAAGACCGGCGTCCGTCCTGAAATCATGACGGGCTCGACTGAAGGCTTGAAGGAAGACCGCCTGGTGGACCATGCGATCTATACGCTCGTGAACACCGACCAGCGTATCAGCTGGATGTATGCGGCCGACGTCACGCAGATGCGGATCCCGGAAGAGGCCTATCGTTATTGGGAACAGATGAACAACAACCTCAACGACGTGGGCGGCCTGTTCTCGCCGGAGCCGAGCGAATACCGGGGCAACGTGGCCAACGTCGACCATCCGGAAGAACTGGTGCTGGGTTATGTCGGCGTGATGTCGGTCGTGCGCAAGCGCCTGTACGTCGACGAGGGGGAGGCCCAGTTCTACAAATATATCCGGCCTGCCGAGTTCATGCTCGATACGCTGGCCTCGCCCGTAGAATGGCTGGAGGCTTACCAGGATGGCAAGCTGCCTGTGATTGATATCTGGTCCGAATCAAGGCCGGATGTCTTGTTGGGCTATGAGTGGTGGCCGGCCCGCTGTGTGGACTGCCGCCTGCAGGGAGGAACGACCCGGAAACCGCCGGAGTGGCCTATGTAATAAGGAGGAACGCATGAAAAAGATAGCTTTGATACTGGCTGTGCTGCTTTCGGCAGCGGTTTTCGCCCAGGAGCGGGTGGTGGAGCGTACCTATGTTTCCACCGACCGGGACGTCTATGTGGCCGGCGAGCGCATCTGGTATTCTGCTTTCTGCCTCGATGCGACCAAAGGCACGTTCTCGCCGATCAGCAACGTGGCCTACGTGGAGCTGCACGACGGGGAGACGATGGTCGCTTCGGGCAAGGTGGCGCTGGTGGACGGCCGCGGGGCCGGGCAGCTGCTGTTGCCCACTGCGCTCCCGACCGGCAACTACCGGCTGATAGCCTACACTGCGCAGAACAAGGCTGAGCGTGGCTACGATTATACGGGTCTGGCTTCGAAGACGATATCGGTCTTCAACGTCTTCTCCGGCGAAAGGGTGAAAGACGGTGTCGAAATCGTGTCGGAAGGGGCCTATGAAGGCCTGAGATCCCGGATCAGGTCCGGGATGACGAACAGCGAGGGCGTCACCCGTCATTCGCTCCCGCTGGTCGCGGCTCTCCCTCCGGTCGGGTCCGGGCTTGACCCGGAATCTCTCGAGATGTCGTGGTCCGACGACGGCCTGACCTTGACGAACCATAGCGACCAGGCGGCGACGCTGAGCCTGTCGGTGACCCACGACGACGGCATCCTGTCGAACACCAACCCCACCATCGCCGACTTTATGGCGCAGGCGCGGCAGGTGGGCCCGCGACAATTCGACAACAGTGTCGTACCCGAATATGAAGGTGAGATCATCCGCGGCCACATCACGGGTTTCAGCGAAGCGATGATTCCGGAACTCGTGGGCAAGTTCGCCTTCATCTCCACCCCTTCCCGGGCCTCCGATGTCTATGCTTCCGTCATCGACGATGAAGGAAAGGTGGCTTTCTATACCGGCAACATCTACGGCAACCAGGAATATATCTGCGAAATCGAGGGAATCAATCCTTCGCTGAACTGCTTCATCGAACTGGAATCGCCCTTCGTGAACGCCCCGGTCGCACCGACGGAAAAACTCCCGTTGAGCCCCGCCATCGAAGAGGCGCTGCTGTCCCGCAGCGTAGCCATGCAGATCGAGCGCCAGTTCACGGGCGACACGCTGCTCGACCCGCTGGCCGTGCGTCAGCCCGGCCTGTTCGGAGAAGATGAAATCGTCTACATTCTCGACGATTATACCCGCTTCACGACGATGGAGGAAGTTCTCATCGAATTCGTGCAGGAACTCAAGGCCCGCCGCCGGAGCGACGGTTCCCGCGAGATCCAGGTCCGCCTGAACGATGGCACGATCTGGTCCTTCTCTTCGCTGCCGTCGCTGATGATGATCGACGGCGTCCCTGTCTTCGACCAGGAAAAGATCCTGCAGTACGATCCTCTGCTGGTGCAGGAAATCCGGATATACCCGCGTACGTATTATATCGGTAAACGGTCCTTCGACGGCATCGCCAATTTCGTGACCTACAAGCACAACTTGCCCGGTTTCCAGTTTGGCAACAATGTCCGCGTGGTAGACTATCAGGGCGTGTCATGGCCGACGGCCTATACGGGCGCGTCGCTGGTCGGGAAGGACGACTATCCCGATTACCGCCAGACCATCTGGTGGCATCCGCTGCTGACGCTCGCTCCCGGCCAGACCCTGGTGATTCCCTGCAAGATGCCCGATTATACGGGACGTTTCAAAGTTTCCGCAGAGGGCCTTGCCGCCGACGGAACGCCTGTCCGCGCGGAAACTTCCTTCTCCTCGAAATAATTTTGTTTAAAACTTGTTGGTAGTTAGGAATTTTTGTCCTATCTTTGCAACCCCGCAAAAAGCGGGGACAAGAAACATAAATCATAGATTTACAAGTATTTATGCCCACAATTCAACAATTAGTTCGCAAAGGACGCGAGGTTATCGTCGAAAAGAGCAAATCTCGCGCGCTGGATGCTTGCCCTCAGAGGCGTGGTGTCTGCGTCCGTGTGTATACCACGACGCCGAAGAAGCCGAACTCCGCTATGCGTAAGGTAGCCCGTGTTCGTCTCACCAACCAGAAAGAGGTCAATGCATACATCCCCGGCGAGGGCCACAACCTTCAGGAACACAGCATCGTGCTGGTTCGTGGCGGTCGTGTCAAGGACCTTCCGGGTGTTCGTTACCACATCCTTAGGGGCGCATTGGATACCGCTGGCGTTGAGGGACGTACCCAGAGTCGTTCGCTCTACGGCGCCAAACGGCCGAAGAAAGCCAAAGCCGCTAAGAAGTAATTCACCTATTTAAATTCTTACAAAAATGAGAAAAACGAAGCCTAAAAAGAGGATTCTACTTCCTGATCCTAAGTTTCACGATGTACAGGTTACCCGTTTCGTGAACAATCTTATGTTGCAGGGGAAGAAGAGTATCGCGTATTCTATTTTTTACGATGCCATCGATATCATCGGCGAGAAGATGAAAGATTCTGAACAGGCTCCTATCGATATTTGGAAGAAGGCACTCGAGAACGTCACCCCGCAGGTCGAGGTGAAGAGCCGCCGCGTGGGCGGTGCCAACTTCCAGGTCCCTATGGAGGTGCGTCCGGAAAGAAAAGTCTCCCTTTCGATGAAGAACATGATTGTCTTCGCCCGCAAGCGCTCCGGTCACTCCATGGCGGAGAAACTGGCTGCAGAGATCATGGCTGCCTACAACAACGAAGGTGCAGCCTTCAAGCGGAAAGAGGATATGCACAGGATGGCCGAGGCCAACAAGGCATTCGCCCACTTCCGTTTCTAATCTGCTACCCGTCTGCATTTGATGGCAAGAGACCTTACATATACCCGTAACATCGGCATAATGGCGCACATTGATGCCGGTAAGACCACGACGTCCGAACGCATCCTCTATTATACGGGCAAGACCCACAAGATCGGAGAGGTGCACGAAGGCGCTGCGACCATGGACTGGATGGTCCAGGAGCAGGAGCGCGGGATTACCATCACGTCGGCCGCTACCACGGCCTTCTGGCATTACAATGGCGAGCAGTATCAGATCAACCTGATCGACACGCCGGGTCACGTGGACTTCACGGTCGAAGTCGAGCGTTCGCTTCGCGTCCTGGACGGGACGATCGCTACTTTCTGTGCCGTGGGCCGCGTGCAGCCCCAGTCGGAGACGGTCTGGCGCCAGGCGGACAAATACCATGTCCCCAAGATCGCCTACGTCAACAAGATGGATCGTACCGGTGCGGATTTTCTTGCCGTCGTTGAGGACATCCATGAAAAACTGGGCGCCCGCTCCATTCCGATCTGCCTCCCCATCGGTGCCGAAGAACATTTCGAGGGCATCGTGGACCTGATTGCCCGGAAAGCCTATTACTACGACGGAAACAGCAAGGAGCTCCACAACTACGAGGAGCGGCCGATTCCCGAGGAGATGCTTTCCGATGTGGAGGAGTGGCGGAGCAAACTCATCGAATCCGTCGCTGAGTACAACGACGAGATCCTGGAGAAATTCTTCGACGATCCCGATGCCATCTCCGACCAGGAGATCATCGACGCGCTGCGGAAGGCGACGATCGACATGGCCGTCGTTCCGACCTGCTGCGGTTCTTCGTTCAAGAACAAAGGCATCCAGTTCCTGCTTGACGCCGTGATGCGCTACCTCCCTTCGCCGCTTGACAAGGGAAGCGTCCATGGCACCGACCCGCGCACCGACAAGGAGGTCGAGCGCCGTCCCCTCGAAACGGAGCCGTTCTGCGGTCTTGTGTTCAAGATTGCGACCGATCCGTTTGTGGGCCGGCTGGCCTTCATCCGCGCCTATTCAGGCCGCCTCAATGCCGGCAACCAGGTGCTCAACACCCGTTCCGGCAAGAAAGAGCGTGTCGTCCGCCTGTACCAGATGCACTCCAACAAGCAGAATCCCATCGACTTTGTTGAAGCCGGCGACATTTGTGCCGCAGCCGGATTCAAGGAGCTCAGGACGGGTGATACCATCTGTGACGATACCCATCCGATTGTCCTCGAATCGATCTCGTTCCCCGATCCCGTGATCGGCATCGCGGTCGAACCGAAGACGCAGCAGGATCTCGACAAGCTGGGCATTGCCCTCGGCAAACTCTCCGAAGAGGATCCCACCTTCACGGTGCAGTCCAACCAGGAGACCGGCCAGACGATCATCAGCGGGATGGGCGAGCTTCATCTGGACATCATCGTGGACCGTCTGCGCCGGGAATTCGGCGTGGAGATCAACCAGGGTGCACCGCAAGTCAACTACAAGGAAGCGGTCACCAGTTCGGTGGTCCACCGGCAGGTGTTCCGGAAACAGACGGGCGGACGCGGCAAGTTTGCTGACATTCAAGTTGAACTGGGTCCGACCGACGAAGGTGTCGCCGGCCTCCAGTTCGTGGACGAAGTCAAGGGTGGCAATATTCCGAAGGAGTTCATCCCGTCGGTCGAGAAAGGATTCAAGGCCGCGATGACCAATGGCGTGCTGGCCGGTTTCCCGATGACGGCCCTCAAGGCCCGTCTGCTGGACGGCAGCTTCCATCCGGTCGATTCGGATTCGCTCTCCTTCGAGATTTGCGCCCGCCTTGCCTACCGCAAAGCGCTCCGCAAATGCAACCCGGTGCTGATGGAACCGATCATGTCGCTCGAGGTGGTGACACCCGAAGATTACATGGGCGACGTGGTGGGCGACCTGAACCGCCGCCGCGGCCAGATCGTGAACATGGACTCCAAGGGCAATGCCCGGATCATCAAGGCGAAGGTCCCGTTGGCCGAGCAGTTCGGCTATGTGACGGTCCTGCGCACCCTGACCTCGGGCCGTGCCACCAGTTCGATGGAATTCTCCCACTATGCGGAAGTTCCTGCGAACCTGGCCAAGGAGATCATCGACAGGCAGGGCGGTCCTCGCAGATATTTGGACGATGAAGATTAAAATGTTAAAAAATTAAGTATAATGAGCCAGAAAATCAGAATTAAACTCAAATCTTACGACCACGCATTGGTTGACAAGTCAGCCGACAAGATCGTCAAGACGGTGAAGGCTACCGGCGCTGTCGTCAGCGGCCCGATTCCCCTCCCGACCGACAAGAAGATCTTTACGGTCAACCGTTCGACCTTCGTCAACAAGAAAGCGCGTGAACAGTTTGAATTGAATTCCTTCCGCCGCCTCCTGGACATCTACAGCTCCACTCCGAAAACCGTGGACGCACTGATGAAACTCGAGCTCCCCAGCGGTGTCGAAGTTGAAATCAAAGTCTAAATAGAAGAGTCTCCCTGATCGGCTGATACCCAAGCGGCATCAGCCGCTAGCGGAGGCCGTTGCGAAAGCCTGTGGAACAGCAGGCCGTAGCGGCAGGGTTTTGGGGCAGAGCCCCAGTAACTCTGGTCCCTTAGCTCAGTCGGTCAGAGCAGCGGACTCATAATCCGTGGGTCGCAGGTTCAAGTCCTGCAGGGACCACAAAAGGCAGCACAGAAGTGCTGCTTTCTTTTTTTGTGTCTGCACGGGTTCTTCGCTGCAACCGTGGCCAATGGCTTTTTTTTCGGACCATTGGTTACAAACAGCCCCTTTTTTGCACCCAATGGATCATTTTCAGGACCATTGGCCATACCGGTGAATTATTTGCAAAAATGGTGGTTTTTTCCTATATTTACCTCAACAATAACTAGATATGTCTTATGGAAAGGAAGGTCAAAAAATTGTACATGACTCCGATGTCAGAACCCCTGCAACTCTGCAACGAATGTTTCCTTTGCGCAAGTCAGACAAGGAGCGCCGGTCTGCAGGACTATTATCTTCAACCGGAAGAAGAATTCTAAGTCACCCGTAAAAAACGAAGATAGCCATGAAACAGACAAACAAAACGCTGATCATTGCCGCCCTCGTCTTTGTGGGAGCCCTTTCATCCGGGTGTAGTGTCCTTAATGACGAGATAAGCACTACTCCGCTACCTCAGGATGGCTATACCGTCACCCTGACTACCCAGGTCAGTTTCAGCGCTCCATCCACGAAGGCACTGGATGCCAGCGGTGTGAAAACCTTTGCCGTGGGTGACCAGATGGCCGTTTTTTATATGGATACGGAGGAAGAAATGCGGAAGGCCGTGACCTTGAAACTGACGGCTGAGAATATAAGCGCTGACGGTAAGACGGCCAATTTCACCGTGACGCTGAACGAACCACAACCACGCAGCTACGTGCGTTTCATTTATCCCGCCGCGATGGCAAGTGTTGACGGATATAATGAAGTGTCTCTTGTTGGCATTGATGGCGACAATGACCGAATTAATAGGGGAACCTTTAATATCGATGCCCTCTTGACGCAGAACGGTACGCTGAAGAGCATTTCCGACGGTCTTGATCTCTGCTATTACGATGGCAGGTTAACCGAGGAAGGTGAACTTCCCGATAGTCCGAAACTCCAAAACCAACTGGCCATCTGTCAATTCACAATCAAGAACGCCGACGGCTCGAGCGATATTACCAGCAGCATTTCCAAGTTGGTCATCAACGACGGTCTACACGTATATACCGTTGACCGCATTCCCGCGCCCGGGCCCATCTACGTGGCTATGATGACTGTTTACTATAGACGGACAGTTCGCTTTTACGCCGTCACCGATGGCAACGAAATCTATGAGAAATGCGTAACAGGCAAGGAAATCTCTAGAGGCAAAATGTATCCTTTCAGTCTGAGAATGACGATGGCTGGCAAGGATTTCCTGTTTGGCGATGCGGGTATACCCGCTATGCCACAGTTAATTGCCAACGCGATAGATATATCCGTTGAGAGTCTGACCGAGAAGGAAATTCAAGATTATATCTTCCAGAATCCTCAGGTTATTGCCCGATGGCCCGGTGCAGAAAACAGCAGGACAGATCCGGAAACTGGCGAAAGCGACGACGATGCCGACTTGCTTATCGGCGATGCTGACGACGACATCCTGTTCGGCCAGGGCAATGACGATATTCTTTTTGGCGACTCTTCGTTCAAAGACATTGTCGGCTGGCTTAATATTGCCGGTGGAGAATTTTCAGTTTCCAATTATGCGACTGCATTGGGAGCAATGCCCGTCTCCACGCTTAATGAGGGTTTGGCTGACCGGGAAAAGGAGACCGATGGCAGCGACTTCATCTATGGTGGAATGGGACAAGACAGGCTTTTCGGCCTTGGCGGCGCGGATGTGCTGTATGGTGATGGAGGGGATGACATGCTGTTAGGTGGAAGCGGTGATGATACCCTCGATGGCGGAAAGGGGAATGACTATCTATGTGGCGGTGACGGCAAGGATAATATCAGCGGTGGAGACGGAATGGATATCATCCGTTACTCTTCCGATGACGCTATTGACGGTGGCAACGGTATCGATGTATTATTGTGTGGCAGTGGGGAAGATGCTTCGCTGGCTGAGAATGTATCCCAAGTGGAAATATTCCTCAAATTCCTCAAGGCATCGGACGAATTCGACGATATCGATGATTTGAACCTTACCAGCTTGTCAATGCTTTCTGAACAGTTGGGAATGTCCTTTGACCAGGACGAGGAAAAGGTCGTGCTCACGGTTTCGGATAACACACAATGGAATGTTACTTGCGAAAACGGGATGAAGACAATCACTTTTACCTGCGAATCCTTTACCCTCAAACTTGAAACTTCGCTGTATGTGACGGGCAATCCAGCAAATGGGGATCAAGAGATAACCCTCTCCACGAAAAATCCGGAAGATCCAGAGTAATCATTCGACTCCTGACTGTCGCCGAACTGCCTGAGGGTCTCTAAAGCAAGAAGGGCGGCTTTTCAGGGCCGCCCTTTTCGTTTGCTTGCAGCAAAGGTTATTCCGTGACCGTGCAGGTGCTGGTCGAGAATTGTTTGCCCATCGTGGCCGTGATGGTGCATTTGCCGACGCCTACGGCTGTGATCAGGCCTTTGGCGGAGACGGTGGCTACCTTCGTGTCGCTGGAAGACCAGGTCACCTGGTCTGTCGTGTTGAGCGGCGCATAGGTGCATTCCAAAGTACCGGTCGATCCCTTCTTGAGCTGGATGCTCTTGGGAATACGGACGCTGGTTGCCGGAATGAGCCGGTCGAATTCGGCCACTTTCATCGTGCTGTGGCTGTTCCAGGTGAGGAAGAGTGCAATGCGGAATTTGCGGGTGGGGTCCCAGGTATCTGAAGGACCGGTGGAGAAACGGATGTCGTAGATGATGTCGTAAGCGACAAGGTTGTTTTCCAGAACGGTCGTACGATATTCCGCGACGTAGACATCATCCACATATCCGTGGTCCACGGCGATGGCATCGAGTTTCGTATCAGAGGCTTTCTGGTAGGCCGCAAAATCGGGCAAAGCCTCCTTTCCCGGCAGGGTATCCGTTGTAAAGGCAAGCAACTGGTATCGATAACTCTTCATGGGCTCGACCGCGGTTGAGCCGTAGGAGAGTTCTACGAATGACGGATAGTATTCCCGGGTCCGGGGCAGGCGGATGACGGTTCCGTCGGCCATTGTCAGGACGACTTCCGCCATGTCGGATACATCCGCGCTCGTGAAAAAGTCAGGGACGATCTTTCCCGTGGCGGCGACAGCCTTGCCCTGGGCATCCCGCATCATCTCGGTCTTGCCGTCGGCATAGGAGATGGTGAAATACAGGGTGCCGAGCGAATCGACGATGCCGATTTGCGGCGTCACGTCCGGATAGGTTACGCAGATCATCTCACCTTGGTAGCGGAGCCATTCGTAAGCCTCGCTGGAACGGTTGCGGAAGACCCAGTAGTATTTTCCGTCGGTCCATTCCTTGGCGCTGAGCAGGACCGAATCGCGGCTGCTGAAGCCGTTGCGGATGGACAGGACTTTGCCGTTTTCCAGCGTGAAGCGGTATCCGGAGACATCTCCGTCCTGATACTGGACCACCGATTTGACGAACAGATTCGGGTCGAGGCCATTGATCATCCGCGTGTAGGTTTTGATATCGTCGTTGACCGATTGGCATTGGGCTTCGAGTTCGTCGAAGGCCTTCTGGGTCGGGAACCGCAAAGCGATCCAGTCGCTGAGCAGGAAGGTCACATAGTACGGGTCTGAAGTATCGACGCTGGTGAAGATGGAAGTGCCGGACTCACCCTGGGCAGGTGCCCAGCCGCATTTGTTCCAGGTGGCGCCGTCATCCAGGCTGAACCACCAGACTCCGTCTTCAATCTTCAAGTGGGGAACGGACCCGGAGGCCCGGACCCGGAGGCCATAGCTGTTGGTCATCCAAGTCGGCGTTCCGTTCGGACCCATCTGGATCGTCCAGTAATAGGCCTCGAATTCCTCATTGTAACGTACGCCGAGAATGGGGGATACGCCGTTGGTTCCGTTATGGAGCACCAGGGAAGTGCCGCTCGTGAACGTGATACGGTATGCCTTCCGGGAACCGTCCATGAATTCCGAAATGTCGGCGATGTGGTCATTCTTTTCCAACGCGGAAATCAGGTTGGACAAGGTGCTGATGCTCTCGTTCAGTTTGGAAATCTGCTGCTCCAGCTGCGCGACGTCTTCTTTGAGGATCTCGATCTGGTTGTCCAGATCCTTATGGCAACCCAGCAGCAAGAGACCCGCCCATGAGAGGAAAAACAGCCGAAGGAAAGAGTGTATAGGTTTGCCCATGGTTATGCCTCCTTTTTGGCCTCTTTGGCCTGAATGGTCACGACGACGGTTTTAAGAGAACCCTTGCCGTTGGATATCAAGAGATTGAGTTTACTTGTCGCGGGACTGGCAAATGACGCCGGTGCGATGACCCGGATGGTCCAGTTCCGGTGATCCGTCGTGCTGGCCGACGCATAGAAGTCGTCGGCTGCAACGGGAAGGACATCCGCGTCTTTGTTGACGGCGCTCAGCCGGCAGGTGAAAGAGACCGTGTCGCCGGCGGCCATGGTCAGGCGGTTGTTGGAAACCGGTGACGTCAGCGTCACGGACCAGGCTTTGGCCAGCGGAATCAGGATGGTCTGTTCGCCGGCCAGCGTCAGGCATACCATGTCATCCGTGACAGACACAAGGGATTCGACGACCGGATCGGGCACATCCAGGTTGACTTGGATGCGACTCCCGTTGTGCAACAGGAAGGTCGGTTGGCCGCTTCCATAGGCGACCGCCCAATAATAGTTCCCGTCTTTCTTGTCCTGCTGGATCGAGATATTGACGGAAAGGCCTTCCGGGGCGTTCGCCTGGATTTTGTTGCCTTTCTCATCCAGAATCCATTCCGCGGGGGCGGAGCCATAGCGGATGGTCCAGTACCAGATATTGTCGTCCGCGTTGTTGGTAAGCCGCCGGGCCCCGATGACGGGGGCGTTGGTTCCGGTCCCGTTGTAGAAGGAATAGGACGTGCCGTCGGTAAGCGACAAGGTGAAGCCGATGGTATCCGTTCCGCTGAGAATCGGAATGATTTCCTGCACATAGACCTTGTCCTTGATCGTGGAAGCCAGCTTCCGGAACGTCTCCAGGTTCTGATTGGCCTTGCGGCAGGATTCCACGAGTTTTTCATAGCGGCTCCAGGTCGGCAGCTGGATGGACGATCCGTTGAGCAGGTTGAACTGCACATAGTCGCCCATATCCTTCACGCTTTCGAAGAAGGAAGCTCCGTCTTCTCCCGTGGCGCGACCCATGTTGTGCCAGATCTCGCCGCCGTCGTAGGTCACCATCCAGTAGCCGTTCTCAATTTTGATGAGCGGCGAGGCGGCCGAGGTGGGAATCCGGATGCCGAAGTTGTCGGTCAGGAACGTGGCTTCCGAGTCGGAGGGGTATTTGACCGTCCAGTACCAGATGCCGTCTTCGCCCAGGCCGACGCCCAGGATCGGCGTCTCGGCGCTGGTGCCGTTGTACAGCGTCACGGGGGAGGAGTGCGTGAAATACAAAGTATAACCGATGATCTCGCCGTTTTCGTACAAGGTTTCTACCTTTTTCAGGAAGTCGAATTCGTTGAGCTTATCGACAATCTTGCGCAAGCCTTCCAACGTGGCATTCATCTCTTTGCAGCGCTGTTCCATTTTTTCGATGCGCCGCTCGAGCAGGTTCAGTTCGTTCTCGATCTGGTTGTAGCAGCCGCCCGGAAGGAAGAGGACCACCGAGAGGAGCAGGAGGGGGAGGATAATCCGTCGTTTCATGGCCTATTCTCCTTTTTGGATGGTAATGGTTTTGATGCGGGTGACGGGAGCGTTCTTCACCGAGAAGGAGAAGACAGCCACGATTTTTCCCGCACCGTTTTCGAATGCGGCAGGCGCCTTGATCCGGATGTAGTTCTTGCCGCCTTCGCTTTCAGATGCGGCGGTGAATCCGCCCTGCGCCATCAGCGCAAGGGAGGCGGAAGGGCCGGTTGCGGCATACTGGAGGCGGACCTCTTCGTTCGGCTTCATGGTCAGGGTTTCGACAGCCACCCCTTTGGCATTCGTGATGGAGACCGCATACTGTTTCGGCAGCGAGAAATGAGCGGTACCGCCTTTGGGCTCGACAACGAGCGAGTCGGAATAGTTCTTGACGACTGCAAAGGCGCGGGCGACAGAATCAATCGCCCGGGGCGTCCAGTTCGAAGCGACCTTGTAACGCAGGAATTCGGTTTTGCCGTCGAGCGTCACGGTCCAGTAGTACTGACCGTCGCTGTCACGCGTGACGCCGACGATGGGGATGTCCACGGAATCGCTGGAAGCGGGAATTTTGTTCCCTTCGGGCGAATAGACCCATTGCTCCGGGGAAGAACCGATGGTGTAGGCCCAGTACAATTTCCCGTCCGTATCTTTCTTGATGAAGATGGTCGGACTGAGCGAGGCGGTCCAGTCGTGGATCTGGAATTTCTTTCCGTTGGACATCGTCACGGTCAGGCCGACGGTGTCCTTGCCGGACAGGATCGGATCCACCCGGGTGATGTAGAGGTTGATCTTGTCGATGTCAGCCTGGACCAGCTGGATCTGGGCAGCGGTATTCTCGTTGACTTTGTCGTATTCCGTCTTGAGCGACAAGTAGGTGGCATACGTGGGGATCTTCAGCTTTTCCCCGGTGGTGAGGGTGAAGATCACGTAATCGTCGTGGCGTGTGTCGATCGACGCGAACATCAAGTCACCGCTCTGGCCATTCGCTTCAGCCAGTTCGATCCATTCTTTCCCGTCCAGCGTATAGCAGAACCATCCATTCCGGATGCCGATGTAGGGGAGCAGGCCGATGGACAGCATCTTGCTTCCGTCGGGCGCCAGCAGCCATTGGGCAGCCCCGTTTCCGTATTGGACGGTCCAATAGTAGTTGCCGTCTTCGGGATCGCGCTGGCTGGAGACCAGCGGCGCCTGTCCGTCCTGTCCGTTGATGATGGTGACGGGGTCATGTTCCACGAAATTGATTTTGTAGCCGAGAAGAGAAGAACCGGCGCGGAGTTCCGTGATGCCGGTGATCATATCCTGCTTTTCGATGACCTCGACCAGGCCGCGGATGGCGGAGATGTTCCGGTTGATTTGTTCACAGGCCAGTTCCAGGTCGAGCACCCGGTCCTGGAGTTCGGTGACTTTGTCGTAGTAGGAGTCGTAACAGCCGCTTGCGAGGAAGGCGGCGGTCAACAGGGTCAGAATGAGTTTTCTTTTCATACTCGAACGTCCTTAGAAAAGATAGCCGGTGTTGATGTACAGGGAACCTCCCTTCCCGTTGTCCTGCCGGTTGAAGGCCCGGCCATAATCCACGGCGATGATGAAGTTCTTGTTGAGGATGAAGCGCAGGCCGCCACCCGCTGCCAGGTGGAAGGCTTCCGGACCGCCCTTGGTGAGCTGCTCAGGGAAGCGACCCTGGGCAATCATGCTCTGCCAGGAGGCACCGTCAACCGAGACATCCACATAGTCTTTCAAGACGCGGCCGCCGTCGAAAAAGGCGTTGGCCCCGAGCGACAAGTTCTGGTTCAGCACGCGGGTGTTGAGGAATTTCCAGCGCAGTTCCGTGTTGAAGTAGCAGATGACCTGACCCTGCATACGGTTGCGCATCAGGCCGCGGATGGTGCGGTAGCCGCCGAAACCGTCGCGGTCGTAACCGGGACCGAGCACCGATTCGAAAGGCAGCACGTAAAATGCGGGTTTGCCGATGAATCCCTGGACATTAGCACGGTATGCGAAGACCAACTTGTCTCCGGCCAGCGGGAAATACTGGCGCAGGACCGCGTAATAGCGTCCGTAAGGCTTGTTGGTCCCCATCCATTTGGGCGCCCATTCCACAAAGGCGTCGGCCCAGACGCCACGGGTGGGCGCGTTCTCCACATCGCGGCTGTCAATCGTCAGGCCGGCGCGCCAGGCACTCGTCATTCCGCCCTTGTATTCGCCGGCCTCGATGAAGCCCAGGTCCTTGTACCAGCCGAACAGGGACTTCCCGTAAGGGAGTTCCTGCAGGTTGTCGCTGGCGAATTCGTCAAGGATGAAATACTTGAAGTGGTAGCCGAATTTCCAGTAGAAATGCTCCGTGATCTTGCCCGTGAAGTCGAGTTTGCCATAGGGCATCATGCGGCTCAGCTTATAATAGGCCGTGGGCAGGGAGGCGTCGTAGTAGGACTTGTAGCCGTTGAAACCGAAGAAGTCAAGGGCCTTTTCGTTGGAGAACTGTGCGGCGAACGAGAAGCGGACACCCGGAATCAGGAACCGGTTGTCGTAGCTGAGCACATAGAGCTGCGAGCCTTTCGTGAACCAGGAAGCCTCCACATACAGTTGCTGGCGCGGATTGGGATACCAGTTCCCCTTGCCGAAGTCATAGACATTGGCGAGGGCACCCAACTGGAAGCCTTTGTCCTGGTCGAAGGCAACGATCGGGAAACCGCCGAACGAGAAGCCCGTCTTGGTGATTTCCTTGGATTCGTTGTCCTGTCCCGCCGCCGGGAAGGCGAGCGCCAGAAGGACAAGCAAGGTTGTGATATGTTTCATCTTTCAAATAGTTTTCAAATCTTCGGTCAAGTCGTTTTTCATCTTCCGGATCCGCCGGTTGGACAGGTATCGCCAGGAAGAGGTGCAGCGGCGTACCTGCTCGAACCAGGCATAGGCCATCATGGGTGCCGGCATCAGCAGCAGGGCACAGGCCAGGGCCCAGTACCATTTCATCGTGCAGAACAGGACCACGGTACCGATCAGCCAGAGGATCGTCCAGAGGATGATGGCAATGCCGCAGCGGAAAGAGTTCCGGAACGTCCGGTCTTTCAATTTGCCGGCTACGGATTCGTTCAAGGCCCAGACCGGCAGGGACGCGATGGCCCAGGCCAGGAAGAAGGGCAGGCACACCAGCGTCTTGAGCGTCCACCACAGGGCGGACAGCAACGGCTTTTCCGTGTACGTCACATGGCTGCTGATACGGGCGCTTTTGCGGGCGCGCGCGTAAGCAACGGCTTTTTCAAAGAGCTTCCGGGTTTTCCCGGGATCCTCCTCGCGGAGTTTTCCGAGTTTTTCCACCGTGCGGCGGTTGGTTTCAAACCGGCCCCGGAGATCGGTTTCGGGGACGCTTCCGCTCGAGAGTTTGGCGAGTTCCCACGTGGCCTCATAATCGTCGTCGTCCGGGATGTAGACGATCAGTTTCTTCATGGCTTCTGCCGTCAGCGCCCGGATGTCGGAATACAGGAGCGGTTCGCTGCGTTCCGGATGGGCTGCAATGTAGGCCGAGACATCGATCGGTTTGCCATAGGTTACCTGCAGGGTGGAACGGAGACGGTAGTAGTCGCCGTATTCACAACCCACGGGAACGATATAGACAGGCCGGCTGCCCGCAAGGGCTTTGTCGGCACCGTAGGCGATTCTCGCAATACCCTTGCCAAGCGGAAGCAGGCTGTGCATCGAGCGGTGCATTCCCTCAGGTAAGATGCAAAAAGGTACCTGATTGTTGAGTACTTCAATCGATTTTTCGATGGTATCCTCGGTATTGGCCACGCTGCGGAAGCCGTCCCGGACCCGGTTGATCGGCATGATCTTAATAAGAGTCAGCGCTTTACGAAGAAAAGGCTTCTGGAAAAGGTCTGCCCGCGCCACGAATACGATCGTCCGGAGGTCCATGGCCAGCAGGGCGAGCGGATCCATCAGGGCGTCACAGTGGTTCGGTGCAAAGATCACGGCTCCGTCGTCCGGGATGTTCTCGCGTCCTTCAAAGCGTATCTTTTTGAACGAGCCGCGGATATAGGGAATGGCGAGCACGTGGAGGATGTTGTACCGCCAGTCGTTTTCGTATATTTTCTTCATGAAGAGATCGTTCTCCTATTTTGTAAAATAACTCGCTAAGTTAGGAAAAACAGGTGATTATTCACAGTTTTTTGTGTACTTTTGTGCTATGGCATATACCGTGATGTTCTACAATCTGGAGAATCTCTACGATACGGTAGACGATCCCAATACGGCCGACGACGATTTCACGCCGATGGGCGACCGGCGCTGGACCCGCGACAAGTACCAGAAAAAGCTGGCCAACCTGAGTGAGATCTTCTCCGCCGTCTCCTCCGCCCACAACGGCTTTCCCGTGGTGGCCGGCGTATCGGAGGTTGAAAACCTGAAAGTATTGAAGGACCTGGCTTCCCAGACGCGCATGGCTGGCGCCCACTACAAGTGCATCCATTTCGAGTCGAACGATGCACGCGGCGTGGAGGTGGGGATGCTCTACCGGCCCGACAAGTTCACCCTGATGGGGTGCGAGCCGGTCAAACTGTCCCTTCGCAGCGGCCGGGAATACATCGGCCGGGACATCCTCGCGGCGTGGGGTGCCATCGACGGCGAGATGTTCGCCTTCTACGTATGCCATTTCCTGTCGCGCCGGACCGGTGTGGCTTCCTCAGCCGGTTTCCGCCGGGCCGGCGCCGAAACGGCCCGTGACCACGCGGCGATGCTCCGCAGCCAGTATCCCGACATCAAGGTGGTGATCCTGGGCGACATGAACGACAGCCCCTCCGACGATTCGCTGTCCGGCCTGCTCAAGGCGCACAAGAGTATCTTCAATGTGCCGGAAGGCGAGTATTACAATCCGTTCTGGCTGCTGGCCGACGAGGGCCAGGGCACCAGTATCCACAACCATCGCTGGGTACTCTACGACAACATTATCGTATCGCACAACCTGCTTCCGACCTGGCCCGACCTCAAGGGGTTCCGTCTCGTGCGGTTCGACAGCAAGAATCACTACGGGGAGATTTTCCGCCGTAATTTCATGCTCCGCAAAGGTGCCCCGCGCCGGAGCTACTATGGCAATACGTTCGACAACGGCTACAGCGACCACCTTCCGGTCCTGATCAAGATGGACAGGCGATGAAGCAGTACACGGATTTCGTTTTCGACATAGACGGCACACTGCTCGACACGGAGCAGACCGGCGTACTCTCCCTGATGCAGACCATCCGGGAACTGATTGGCAAAGAGGTGCCTTACGAGGAAGCCTATTACTTTTTCGGCGTTCCCAGTTCCCAGGCTTCTTCCATCCTGGGCTATGCCGACGAGGCCCGGTTCGCGGCTGTCTGGGAGCAGCATTACCAGGAACTCATGCATCTGGTCATTCCTTTCCCGGGTGTCCTGGAAGTGCTGGAGGACCTGCATGCGACGGGTGCCGGCATGGGCATCGTGACATCCCGCTCGCGCCTGGAGATCCAATACGATCCGCACCTGGCCAAATTGCTGCCCTTTTTCGGTACGGTGGTCTGTTCGGCAGATTCGCCCCGGCCCAAACCTTTTCCCGACCCGATGCTCACTTACCTGGAACGGACTGGCGCCTGGAAGGAAGCCACGCTCTTCCTGGGCGACACGATGCATGACTACCGCTGCGGTCACGATGCCGGCTGCGACTTCGCCCTCGCGGACTGGCGGAAAAGGGGTATGCAGGGCATTGCAGCTGAGTACCGGTTCACGGATGCCGCTTCCCTGCGGGAAATCTTGGGAGTATAGGGATCAGAACGAAACCGGACCGCGCTCTGCCATCCGTTTGTCACGGCGTTTCTTCTCTTTGCCGTAAACGGATTTCATGTATTTCGCCCACTGCGCTTCCGTGAAAAGCTTTTCAAAGGCCTCGTCCGTGGCGGCCATCCATTTGTCGGAGACAGCCTGGAAGGTGTCGCTGTTGCTGGCGCCTGTCTTTTTGACCTGGTTGAGTTCTTCCATCATCGCGGGGTAGTTGTGCTGGAGGATGGAATCGGCGTAGAATACCTGCACGTCGTCGAGCTTGAAGGTGCGGGTAATGTTTTCCAGCTGGGTGCTGACAATCTTGTCGATGTCGGGTTCCTGCGGCTCCTGGGCGGAGGCGACGGTCGCGGTGAGCAGCAGCGTGGCAAGCAAAAAGAGGAATCGTTTCATTTCATTTCGTTTTTCAGGGTTCCGGTTCCGGATCGGGTTTCGGGGCCCCTTCCTGGATGACAACGAGCTGGTGCACGATGACTTCCGACTTGACCGGAATGACGGCCGTACGGCTTTCTGAGGATAGATTCTCACCGACCCGGATGATGACGGTATGGCTCTGGTCGAGCCATTCGGGAAGGGCGCGCACCCAGTGGTCGTCGTTTTCAGGATAGAGCGTGGTAATGACATTGGTCGTGACGACGACGGCCTGGGAATCGGCTGCTGCCGTGAACCGCAGCGTGTCGGGCGCGATGCTCAAGGCCGGCAGGACATACTTCTCGCAGGCCGTGAACTGGGCGGCAAAGACGAGCAGCAGGCCGGCTGCCAGGAGGATGGTGGCGACTTTTCGCATACGGTTTTTGGTTTCCGGTGCGAAGGTATGAAAAAAAACTGATATATTTGTAGTATGAAAAAGACCTTGCTCTTTGCCCTGTGGATGCTCCTGCTGGCTGCCTGCAGCCAGGAGACGACCCTGAGCATCACCCCGGACATCGCCTCTTACACCTGTGGTGCGGACGGTGGTTCCTTTGATGCCGTGATTTTTACCAACGGCAGCTGGACCGCTTCGTGCGACGATAAGGCCGTGTCCTTCACGCCTGCTTCGGGCGATTTTACGGCGCCGCTGCACGTTACGGTCGGTACGAATGATGAGAACTATACCAAATCCATCCGGATTACCCTGACGTCGAAGCTGGACGACCTGTCCCGGTCGTCCAAGATCGTCATCACGCAAGCCTGCCGGCCCTTCATTTTCAGCGAGGAGACGTTCCTGCGCACGCCGGCTTCCGGCGGTACGGTCCGCTTCCATGTCAATGCGAATGCGTCTTGGAAAGTCGCGGAAACAACCTGCGACGGGGACGCCTTCAGCCTTTCCGTAGATCCGCGCACGGCCGGTCCCAACCGCACGGAAGTTTCGGTGCTGGTGCCCGAAAACACGACAGGCAGCGAGCGTACCTTCGCTGTCCGTCTCGCCCTGGAATCCAATCCTGATACCTCCGTTACGCTGGTCATCGGGCAGGATGCCTGAAAGAAAGTTATTTAAAACATACGACTATGAAAAAGCTGTTCTTCCTGTTGGCAGCCTGCTTGTTCATCCTGCCATCCTGCGAACCCGACCCTGTCCTGTCGCTGGATAAGTCGAGCATCGAATTCAGTGAAAACGGCGGCAGCCAGACTGTAGCCATCACGGCCAACAACGATTGGACCGTCACCGCCGACAACGCTTTCTATTCCGTCTCCCCGACGGCCGGGTCCCGCAACGGCTACATCACCGTCACCGCCCAGCCCAACACGACTTCCAGCAACCGGGAAGCCACCCTGCTGATTACTTGTGCCAGCCGTTCCGAAGTGGCTTCGCAGACGCTGAACATCAAGCAATTCTGCGCTGTCGGCGAAGCGGAGGTTACAAGCTATGAAATGAATCCTGTCGTGACGGGAACGGATATGCTTCCTGCTGAAGGCGGCACCATCACCCTGCACATCGAAGGCAATGCGCCCTGGTTGCTGTCGTGGGATGCACAGGACGTGAAGGTCAACAATCCTGCCACCACCTCCTTCTCGGCCACCGTCGTTGCCGAAGTACCGGCTTGTCCGGTCTTTGAGGGACGTACCATCACCTTCACCCTGAACGCTTCTTCGCAGGCGGGCTCCACCACGAACAAATATGAGTTCAAGCAGGCCGGCGGCCTCCTGGTCTATGGCGGCGAAATCTATCAGACTGTCAAGATGAAAGACGGCAAGTGGTGGATGGCCGAGAACCTGCGCTACATCCCGGCCGGCATGACGCCGTCCGACGACAAGGCAGCCGTGTCGAACGGCATCTGGTATCCGCTTGTGATCGATGTGCTCGATGCAAGCACGGCGACGGTCAAATTCAGCAAGGACGCGGCCGACATCAAGGCAAACGGGTATCTCTACAGCACGGAAGTGGCCCTCGGCCTGAAACCGGGCGACATAACCACCGCGAATGCAGGCAATTACGAAGGTGTGCAGGGCATCTGCCCGGCTGGTTGGCATATTCCGACAGTTGCGGATATCCTCGGCCTGGTCGGCAAGTCCGCGGGATGCGATACCAATCCGAATGCACCGTATTACGATCCCGACCTCAATGGCGGCAACGGCAGCGTTGCGCTGCTCAACGCCGACGGTTTCAATGCCGGTGCCTGGGGTGCTGTCTCGATTGCCAATGCGGCTGCGAAAACGGGTGCCCTGATCGGTGCCATCAAGGCGTACCAGAATGGTGTCAACACGGGCTATATCGCCGGCTCATCGCTGTATAAGGTGATGACCAATGACGATGGTTCTCTCAAGAATGTCCAGTTCTTCGGGTTCATGCCCAACATGAACAACGGGGTTTACAACGGTGCTTTCAACAACTACCGCAACGGTGTCTCCGTCCGTTGCGTAAAGAACAACTAGCATGTTGCGCGGACACGATCGGGCTGTCCGCTGCGTGATACTGCTTGCCATCCTCGTGGCAGGCAGTTTCACTATGTTGTCCGGCCAGACCCGGCCTCGGTATAAAGTGGCCGGCCTGGTGGTGGAACGAGGGCTCGGAGAACCGGTGGTGATGGCGTCGGTCGTCATCAAGGAACTGGGTTTGTGGGCGGTTACCGATGCTGACGGCCATTTTGAGATTGCGAACGTGCCGCAGGGCAAGCATGTACTTGAATTTGCCCTGCTGGGCTATGAGACGCTGAAAGTTCCTGTCACCGTCAATGGCGACGTGCTGAACCTGGGGGTGGAACTTCCCATATCCAGCCTTTCGCTCGATGCCGTAGTGGTTACGGCCAAGGAAGGTGGCGAGATCACATCTGCTTCGAAGATCACCAAGCAGACCATTGAACACATCCAGCCCTCCAGCCTGACGGACGTGATGCAGCTGCTGCCCGGCAGCGTGACGGAGAACCCTTCGCTTACGCAGGTGGGCGCGCTTTCCATCCGTGACATCGGCCATAACGCAGCCAATGCTGCGGGCACAGCCCTGATCGTGGACGGTGCGTCTTTCTCGAACGATGCCAACATGCAGATGCTGTCCACAAGTACGGCCATGGGCGGCGGGGAAAGCAATGTGGCGGCGACGGCCGGCTCCGGCGTGGACGCCCGGCAGGTTTCGACCGACAATATCGAGTCGGTGGAAGTCATCCGCGGCATCCCGTCGGTGGTCTATGGTGACTTGACTTCCGGTGCCGTGGTCGTCAAGACCAAGGCGGGCGTAACGCCCTGGGAAGTCCGGCTCAAGGCCGATCCGCAGCTCAAACAAGTTTCCTTCGGCAAGGGCTTTTCGCTCGGCGAGAAAGCGGGTGTCATGAATTTCGACGCCGATTACGCGCACGCAAAGAACGATGTCCGGACGCCTGCTTCTGCCTACAACCGTTTCAATTTCCAAACCGGCTGGTCGGGGAATTTCGACAAGAAGCTGACGGTCAATGTCAAACTTCGTGCGAACTGGTCGAACGCCACCAATGCGAGCGATCCCGACCTGCTGCTTGACGAGTTGAAACAGGAACGGGACCGTGGTTTGCGGCTCAACGTGAGCGGCCGTTGGATCCTGAACAAGCCCTGGATTACCAATGTGGAATACCTCCTGGCCGGCAGTCTGACCGACCAGTTTTCCCGCAATCGGACGTATCAGGGTTCCGCCGGCCGCACGCCGACATCCACCGCGATGTATGACGGGGAAAACGAGGCTTTCTTCACACCGGCGCAGTATTACTCTGACGTGCAGGTCTTCGGCCGGCCGGTCGATGCCCAGGCGAAGGTCACCGCCCACCAGATGGGCCAGTATGGGGCGGTCACCAACAAAGTCCTGGCCGGATTCGAATGGAAGAGCCAGGGCAATATCGGCCGGGGCAAGGTTTTCGATGCCACGATGCCGCCTTCCCCGGGTTCGGCTTCGGCTTTCCGCGAGCGATCCTACCGGGATATTCCGTTCCTGCACGCCCTGACCGGCTACTTGGAAGACAATTTCAAGGTCGGGCTGGGCAGCACGACACTGGAACTGCAAGCTGGCGCACGTGTGAATACCATCCTGGCCTCGGGTATCTCCACGGAGGGATTCTTCGGCATCGAGCCGCGCTTCAATGGCCGGTACGTACTGGTCAAACGGCCATCCGGTTTGCGCGAGCTGGTTGTCCGCGGCGGTTGGGGACGGACTTTCAAGATGCCTTCGCTGATCTATCTGTATCCCGAACCGGCCTTCAAGGATATGGTGTCATTCTACTACAACGATTTCGACGCCAACCAATACGGCCTGGCTGTGATTACGACGCAGCGGGCGGAGACCGGCAACCCGGTGCTCCGACCCCAGCAGAGCCGCAACGTGGAAGCCGGCCTGGAGTTCGAAACGGACCATCTGGGCGGGTCGCTGGTGTGGTTCAATGAAAAGATGACCGACGGTTACGGGTTTGTCACGGAATATGTACCGATGACTTTTTCCCGCTATGGCTACACCTGGCAGAACGGGGTTCCGACCCAGGTCGTGCTGCCTTCGGGTGCCCAGATTGGCTGGTTGGTCGGGGAAGTCCGGGCCGATGGAAAGAAGTTGCCGTCCGTCACCGACACGACCTTCATGGCCCTTTCCCGGCCGGTGAACGGGGTTGCGGCCGACAAATGGGGTGTGGAATTTACCCTGGATGTGGCCAAGATCCCGTCGCTCGGTACATCCATCAACGTCAGTGGTGCTTACATGCATGTCGCGACACACAGCACAGCTGTCACGCAGCGGCTTTATGCGGGGCTGGCCAATGGTCGGACATTCCCGTACGTGGGCCTTTACGGCGGATCGTCCACTTCCTCGAACGGGACGGTCAAAGAGCGCTTCAATACGAATATCCGCTTCATTACCCACATTCCGCGCCTGGCCATGGTCGTGACGCTTTCCACGCAGCTGGTCTTTTTCGAACGCACACAGAATATCTGCCAGTTTGAAGGGACGGACCGGGCCTATTTCGATGCCGCGGCAGGAACCTGGTGCATCGATCCGCTTTATATCATGGACCGCCAGGGCGCCCTCTATCCTTTTACGGAAACGATGCGGCGTGATCCGCAGTATCGCAACCTGATCCTGACCACCAATACCGGCACCTATTATGTCCCGCAGTCCTATCCGTTCTACGGGATGCTGAACCTCAGGCTCTCCAAGGAGATCCGCCGCATCGCCACCGTCTCCTTCTATGCCAACAATTTCCTGAATCTCCGGGGACGCGTGCGCAACAGCGTCACCCATTACCCGAACGACCGCAACACGCCGCTGTATTTCGGCGCGGAAGTCAAAATATCCTTCCGGTAGCCATGAAAAAGTGTAGTTTGATCCTGGGTGCGCTGCTCCTCCTGCTGGTTGTTTCCTGCTATCGCGAGGAGCCGTCCGTCGCGCATCTGACTGTGCAGTTCCGGCTCCAGGAAACGGATGTCGAGGTGGACCTGACCCAGTTGGAAGTGCGCCTGCAGAACAAGAGTGCCGACTTTACGTATCTGGAGCATCCCGATGCGGACGGCCTTGTTTCGTTCGACGTGCAGCCCGGCAAATACGATGTGGTGGCTTCGGCCTGGTTCAAGGCCACGCGCATCGCGGTCAACGGTGCCAGCGAAGAATTCATCCTGCTGGACGAACTCCGGCTTGAGATACCGCTCCTTGTGGCGGTGCCCAATCCACTCATCATCCGGGAGGCCTACTTCCATGGCTCTTCGACACTAGAAGGAGCCAACTATACGAAGGACACGTATATCGAACTCTACAACAATGCCGGTCCCGGCGGACAGACGCTCTACTTGGATTCGCTCTGCCTGGCTGCCATCTTTCCGTACAATTCGACCACGGGCAACAATGCTTGGTCAGGCAGCGACAAACTGGCCATCGCCCAGATGTACTGGATGTTCCCGGGTGACGGGCATACCTATCCCCTTGCGCCGGGTGAATCGGCTGTCGTGGCCTGTCAGGCTGCGGTTGACCATGCCGGACGGGCCACGTCCGGCCTGCACCTGAACAAGGCGCATTTCGGCTGCTGGTCGGAGACCTTGCCGCGGCATGAGATTGCGGCCGGAGTTGTGCCGATGGTGCTCAATATGACCGGGCAGGGAAATGCCTGGGCGCTCTCGGTTCACAGCCCCGCCATCGTGGTGTTCCGTCCCGAGATGGGCGTGGCAGCCTGGCAGTCGCAAGCGGCTGTCTGGGAAGATTATGAGCCGGGAACCAGCTCCGGTTCCAAATATTGGCACATCCACAAGGACTGGATTCTCGACGGCGTGGAATGTGTGGATTCGCCGTCGGCCGCCATCAAGCGCCTGCCCGGCTCGGTCGACGCTTCGTACGTGTGGATGCGGTCGGGCCATTATTCCGGCCTGTGCGTGACGCGGCGCCTTGATTTCACGGAAGGCGGTATCGACGTCTTCCAGGATACGAACAATTCGGATGCTGACTTCCTGCCCGACAGCACCCCTTCACCCCGTTTGAAACCGTAGCGCCATGAAGAAGATTATGATCATCATCGGAATCGCGCTATACCAACTGCTCGCCGGCTGGCCGGCCCGGGCACAGGTACCGGTACCGGAGCCAGCGCGCAACATGGCGCGTCTGGTCTTGGAGGACAGCACGTATGTCCATGTGCTGATGGGGGTGCATGGGGAAAACGGAGATTTCGAGGAGAAGGATATCTTCATGCCGGAGTCCATGCTGCGGGGAACGATGGATGCTTATTCGCGGCAGACGCTGGACAAGGTCCATCTTTTCGGGCATTTCGGTTACAGCTATGAACTGGGGAAACGGAGTACCTGGCGGGGCTGGATCGATCCCTATGAGACGCCGTTCATGCTGGCCGATTCGATTCCGGGCGATATTTCGATCGAGCGCTATGCGATGCAGGCCGGAATGGCCATGCCGCTCGGCAACGGTTGGTCGGCCGGTCTCGACCTGTCGTACAACGTCGCTTTACTGGCCAAACACAAGGATCTCCGCAACAAGAATACAGGCATGGATTTCCGTGTGGCTCCGGGTATCCACTGGCAGGGCGGCCACATGGGCGCCGGTCTTGACCTCGGTTATGAACGCGGGACCGAAAAGGTGGAGTATTCCCAGGAGTCATCCAGCGTGGAGCATGTCCTCTTCTCGATCTATGGCTGTTGGGTTGGCCAGGGTTTTGGATTCGGCAGCGCGGAGACAAAGCGCCTCAAAGAGGATGACCGTTTGTTCGGCGATTTCCAGACAGATTTTGAATGGGGTCCGGTTGCCCTGCACAACAATCTCGGGTTGAAATGGGAACAGGAGCGGCAGACGGAGACCGGATACAACAACTTGCAGCACGGTACGGTACGCGCCTGGTTCTGGCGGGATGACCTGTCGCTCTCTATTGGCGACCGTCATACTATCGATGCTGGCTTTTCCTGGTGTACCATGCAGGGTTTCAGACCCTTGCAACAGCAGGAACTGGATCCGGATTCCAAGATCCGGATCTGGGTCACGTACGGGGATCCGGTTTTCTGCTACTTCCGGGCCTATCACGAGGAGTATTTCCGCTATACCTTCGGGTCTTTCTGGAAACTGTCGGTCGGCGCCGAGAACCTCAGGTTCCGTCATTCCTATACGGAGTATCCCAAGCGCTTCGAGCAGCGTGTCTCGATGGTCACGCCTTCCATACGGTTGGAGATTCCTATCGGTCCAGCCTGGCATCTGTCGGCTGAGACGGGCTATACCATCAATTATGAAGAAGAGCATGACATCTCGCACTGGCAACTGCCTGAGCCGCTGATGCGACAGATCAACTTTTGGACGGGCGACAGCATCAGCAGCCGTCTGACCGTAACCTGGATGCATGGGCGGATGACCCTTGGTGCTGACTATGGGATGGATGCCGCTACCACTTTCGACGGCTTCCGCCATACTGCCAGCCTTACCGCTTCATTTTCCTTTTAGTCAACCAATCAGAACAATCACCCCATGAAAAGAATCCTCCTTATAGCCACCCTTCTCTTGAGCAGTTTCAGCTCCTTCGCCGACGAAGGCATGTGGATGATCAACACCATCGACCGGATGCTTGAAAAACGGATGAAAGCCACCGGCTTGAAACTCGATGGCAAAATGATCTACGATGAAGAGAAGGAGAGCCTTTCCGATGCCGTTGTCGCCCTTGCCTTCAGTTGCACGGGCAGTATGATTTCCCCGGACGGACTGATGATTACCAACCATCATTGTGCCTACAGCGACATCCACGCGCTCAGCACGTTGGATCACAACTATCTGGAAGACGGTTTCTGGGCGATGAACCGGGCCGACGAGTTGCCGGTGAAGGGGCAGGCCATCTATTTCCTCAAGAAAGTCTTCGACGTGACGGGCGAGGTCATGCGGCTGCGTGACTCGCTCGACGTGGCTCATCATCCGATGGCCATGCGCCGGGTGTACAAGTTGATGGAGGACAAGTATGCGACCTTTTATCCGGGTCAGGGCGAACTCATCTGCTCGTCCTATTATAATGGGAATCAGTATTATATGGCGCTCTACCAAGTGTATCGCGACGTACGTCTGGTGGCGGCGCCGCCCGTGTGCATCGCTTCTTTCGGCGGAGATACCGACAATTGGGAATGGCCGCAGCACAAAGGGGATTTCGCCATCTACCGCATCTATACGGCACCCGATGGCTCTCCGGCGGAGTATGCGCCTGAAAATGTGCCGCTGCATCCGAAAAAGATCCTGAAGATCGCGCAGAACGGCTTGAAAGACGGCGATTTCACGATGGTCATCGGCTATCCCGGCCGGACCAACCGCTTTGCTTCTTCCTATGCCGTTGAGGAGATCGTCCAGGTCCAGAATCCCATCCAGGCCCAGTTCCGGATGGACCAGATGAAGATTCTCGACAAATGGATGAACGAGGAAGCGGACATCCGGCTGAAATACGCCGACCGCTATTTCGGTCTGAGCAACGTCCAGGAAATCCGGGAAGGCGAGATCTATTGCTACAATCGTTTCGGGGTCGTTGAGGCCAAGCGGGCGGAGGAGCAACAGTTGCAGAAATGGCTGGGGAACTCCGACTTGATCTATCGCCTGGGCCAGAAATACGAAGATGTGGCCGGCATCAACCAGCAGATCGTCTATTTCCAGGAAACGCTGGTCCGGGGCACCAACCTGCACCGCTATGCGAATGCCTTGTCGCGGGGGGATACGGCTTTGGCGCAGAAAGAATTGAAATCGTTGGACATGCGTGTCGAGCGTGACTTGCTGCGCTATTCGCTCCGGCAGTTCTACAAGTATGTGCACCGGGAATACTGGGGTGAGTACCTGACGCAGGTGTATGACCGCTGCGGCGGCGATGTGGATGCCATCCTCCGGGACGTGTTTGAAGGCGGGCATATCCGGGATGCGCTGATCTCCTGCCGGATCACGGGCTTCAATGAGAAGCGGGACAAGATCGAGGCGGGGGAGAGCAAGAATGATTTGGAGCGGCAGTACAAGAATGCGGTCTATCAGATGAAGCAGGCCAAGCATCAGCTGATGTATCCGGATGCCAATTCCACAATGCGTATCACGTACGGCAAGGTGCGGGCCATCCAGCCGCGCGATGCTGTCTCGCTGGCCTCGAAGACTTCGACAGCGGGCATCCTGGAGAAATACGATCCGGATGACTACGAATTCACGCTGAAGCCGGAGGTTCGCGAGTTGCTGGAGAAGCATCCGGGCGTGCCAGTCAATTTCCTGACGGACAACGATATTACAGGCGGCAATTCGGGTTCGCCGGTCCTCAATGCGAAGGGTGAACTGGTCGGTCTGGCTTTCGACGGCAACAAGGAGTCGCTGGCGGGCGATACCTATTTCGTCGATGCGATGAACCGTTGCATCTGTGTCGATATCCGCTACGTCCTGTGGCTCCTCCGCGAATACGCCCACGCCGACACCCTCCTTTCTGAAATCCTTTCTGAATAACCACCACCGGTATCTGCGGAGGGCTAGTGTTCTCCCTCTGAAAACCATGCCACCCTCGGCACTGTAAGAGGGAGGGGCCCAAGCGCAGCTTGGGAGGGGTCGAGCGAAGCGAGACGTTTTCAGAGGGAGAACACTAGCCCTCCGCGAAGGCGAGCGTTGTGGCGCTCAGTTTGAAGCCGGCGTCCAGAAGCGGAGCGGCGCAGGCAGCGAGGGTCGAGCCGGTGGTCAGCACGTCATCGACCAGCAGGAGATGGCAGATGCCGGCGGCTTGGAGTTGGGCGGCCCGTACGTCATTGCATTGAAACGCGTGTGCTATATTTTTCGTTTTGGCCGCACCGTGCAGGCGGGTCTGCGTTTTCGTGTAGCGGCTGCGGCGGAGCAGGGCCGTCTCTATTGGGATGTCGAGTGCCGCTCCCAGGCCACGGGCGATGGCCTCTGCCTGGTTGTAGCCGCGCTTCCAGCGACGCAACGGGTGCAGCGGAACGGGTACGACGGCTTGGATGTCCCGGAATGAACGGCTGCCTTTGAGTTGTTCGCCCAGCAGATGGCCCATCCGCCAGCCCAGATCCGGCCGGCCGCCGTATTTGAGGGCATAGATGATTTTCCGGTAATCACTTTCCGTCCGGAAGAAAAACAGCGAAGCGGCCGCCTCGACTTCGAAACGGCGCGCCAGCCGCTCGAAAGCCGCGTTCTGCACGATGTCCCATTGGTAGGTCATCGGCAGATCCTCCAGACAGGCCGGGCAAAGGTCGGTTTCCTCCTGTGCCAGCCACCGGCCGCATACGACGCAGCGGCGCGGAAAAAACAATTCCCGCAGTCCCCGCAGGGCCGTAACCAAGTTGTCTTTCAGTGGAATCATGCTTCGCCTCAGGCCGCCCGCCTCGAAAATCTTTCGCAAGTTACGAAAAATTGCTATCTTTGTTTGAATATGTTTGACTTTATCGACATCTCCTTTATTGACGTGCTCGACGTGCTGATGGTCGGCTTGCTGATCTATTGGCTCATCCGGGTCGTCCGCGGGACGTCGGCAGTCAATATCTTTCTGGGCATCCTGCTTCTATATGTGATCTGGATCGCCTCGCGGGCACTGGGGATGAAACTGCTCTCGTTTATCATGGGCCAGGTGCTGGGTGTCGGCGTGGTGGCCTTGCTGGTGATATTCCAGCCTGAGATCCGTCGCTTCCTGCTGCGCATCAGTTCCAGTACGACAGCCGCCCAGAAAGGCGTGTTCAACAAACTGTTCCGCCAGCGGCGTTCCGGCGGGATGGCTTCCCAGGAACTGGAAGAACTGACCGCGGCGTGCCGGAAAATGTCGGAAACGAAGACCGGCGCCCTGATCGTGCTGCGCCACGGCTCCGCCCTGGGCGACATCATCGATACGGGTGACGAAATTGACGCCCGCATCAGCCGCCGCCTCATCGAGAATATCTTTTTCAAGAACTCCCCGCTCCACGACGGCGCCATGATCCTGTCGGAAAACCGGATCCTGGCGGCCCGCTGCACGCTGCCTATCACGCAGCGGCAGGATATTCCGGCCCACTACGGAATGCGGCATCGCGCTGCCCTTGGTGTGTCGGAAGTGTCGGATGCTTCGGTCATCGTGGTGTCGGAAGAGACCGGTTCCATTTCCTTTGTGAAAGGCGGGAATATCCGCACTATGGGCAGTATCACGGAACTCCGCCTGGCCATCGAAGAATCATACAAATAGGAGGCTCACAGGATGGTGCTGGAACAGAAAATCGGATTTGACAAGGTCAGGGAAAAGATAGCCGCCAAGTGCGCCACGCAGTACGCGGCGAAAAAAGTGGAAGCCGAGCAGATTTCCCGGGACAGTGCAGAAATCATGTTCCGACTCCGCCTGACCGACGAGATGCGGCTCATCTGCTTGTTTGAAGACAGTTTCCCGGCAGGCGGTTATCTGGATACCAAAGCCTTCCTCGTCCCCCTGCAGGCCTCCGAGACAACCATCGACTTGCCGTCCCTGCGTGCGTTGCGCACAAGCCTCGATACCTTGCGCCGTATCCTGGCTTTTTTCCGGGAATGCAAGGACGACCTCTATCCCACACTTCGGCAGATTTCCGCTTCCGTGAACTATGAGCCCGAGATCGGGCGGCGGATCGAAACCATTCTCGACCGGACCGGCGAGGTGCGCGACACCGCCTCGCAAGCGCTCGGCGAGATCCGCCGCACCCTTCGTTCGAAGGAAGGGCAGGTGTCCCGGCGCATCAATGCCATCATGGGCGCCGCCAAGAGTGAAGGCCTGGTTGATTCTGAGGCAGAGGCCGTTGTGCGCGACGGCAGAATCCTCATTCCCGTCCCTGCCGGTTCCAAGAAGAAACTGCCCGGCATCGTTTACGACGAGTCGGCCAGCGGCAAGACCGCGTTCGTCGAGCCGCTTGAGATCATCGAACTGGGCAACCAGATCCGCGAACTCCAGTTCGAGGAGCAACGCGAGATTGCCCGGATCCTCTTTGAATTCACCGAATTCCTCCGGCCTTACCTGGGCGGGCTGATCGCAGCCTCCGAGTATATCGGCGAGATCGATTTCATCCGCTCCAAGGCCTTGGTAGCGCTCGATATGATTGCCGGCATGCCGATCCTGTCGGACAATGGCGAACTCAATTTGCGCCGGGCCCGTCACCCGCTGCTGGAAGCCTCGCTCCGCCGGGAAAAGAAAGAGATCGTTCCGCTTACGCTCTCGCTCAGCCGGGAGAAGCACATCCTGCTGATCTCCGGCCCGAATGCGGGCGGTAAGTCGGTATGCCTCAAGACAGTCGGTTTGCTCCAGTACATGTTCCAGTGGGGCATGCTCATCCCGACATCGGAGGTGAGTGAGATGATGATCTTCGACAGCATCTTCATCGATATCGGCGACGACCAGTCGCTGGAAAACGACCTGAGCACGTACAGTTCCCACCTGAAGAACATGCGGGAGATCTTGATGCACGCCTCTTCCTCCTCGCTTGTGCTGATCGATGAATTCGGCAGCGGGACAGAGCCCGCAGCCGGCGGTGCCATTGCCGAGGCTGTCTTGGCCCGTCTCGATGAGATGGGTGCCTACGGCGTCATTACGACCCATTATACCAACCTCAAACTCTATGCGGACAAGAGCTCCGGTGTGGTCAACGGTGCGATGCTCTTCGACGGGGCGGCCATCAAGCCGCTGTTCCAGCTGCAGCAGGGGATGCCCGGCAATTCCTTTGCCTTCGAACTGGCCCGGAAGATGGGTCTGCCCGGCGACGTGGTGAAAGATGCCGAAGAACGCGCCGGCAGCGAATTCGTCAACATCGAGCGCAATCTGCGCCAGATTGCCCGCAGCCGCCGCGTCCTCGACGAAAAGCTGGCCCGCATCAAGAGCACCGACAAGACGCTGGAGAGCCTGACCGACAAGTATGAGAAAGAACTCAGCGAGGTCAAGGCGCTGAAAAAGAGCATTGTGGAGGAGGCAAAGAAAGAGGCGCAGGAGATTCTGTCCGAAGCCAACAAGCAGGTGGAACGTACCATCCGCGAGATTCGGGAGGCGCAGGCGGAGCGCGACAAGACCAAAGTGGCCCGCGAGCGCCTGACCCAGTTCAAGGAAGACCTGCAGCAGGAGCATCCCTCCGAAAACGACGCGGCCATCGAGCGCAAGATGCAGCAGATCGTCGCCCGCAAGGAACGCGAAAGGGCCAGGAAGGTCAAGCGGGGCGAGATGCCTGACCCCGGGCACGACAAAGGTACAGGCTCCCGCAAAGAGAAGTCGGCCGCCGACACGACCCCGTTGAAAGTCGGAGACAAAGTCCGGTTGAAGGACAACGACATGGTGGGAGAGGTGACCCAGATTGCTGCCAAGTACATCTCCGTGTCGATCGGCAGCATCATCTCCAAAATCGCGCCTGCCAAAGTGGAAAGAATCTCCAACCAGCAGTACAAAGAGAAATCGCGGGCTACGTTCCGGCCGGTGATCCATTACGACAGCGAGTCCATCAGCCGCCGCAAACTGGAATTCCGCCCCACCATCGATATCCGCGGCGAACGGCTGAACGACGCGCTGGAGATTGTCATGCACTTCATTGACGATGCCACCATGGTCGGCGTGGGCCAGGTGAAGATCCTCCACGGCAAGGGGAACGGCGTGCTGCGGGAGGAGATCCGGAAATACCTCAGAACCGTACCGGCTGTCAAATCTTTCCGCGACGAGGCCATCCAGCAGGGTGGCGCCGGCATTACGGTCGTTGAAATGGACATTTGATGCGCTATGAAAAGAACGGCAATCTTTGTACTGCTTGTTTGCTGCCTGTTCGGACTGAACGCCTGCCAGTCGCCCCAGAAACGGGTGCGCAGCACGGCGGAACAGTTTCTCAAGGCTTATTATTCCGGTGAATACCGGGATGCGGCCGGCTTTTGCACGCCGGCTTATGCCGGAAAAATCACCCGGATCGCCGATGTGCAGGGTGCGGTTCCCGAAGCTATCGCCGAAAAAATGAAAGAGGCCGTTTCAGGGACCTCTTTCAACATTGTTTCCGTAGAAGTGGACAAGGAGGCCGCCCGGGCCGTCGTCCACTATGAACTTGCGGTGCCGATGCTTGAAGCGCCGGTACCCAAGCAGCTCCTGCTACAGCTGGAAGGCCGCACGGCAGCGGTCGACGGCATCGAGTAACTCCCAGCCGAAAAACTGCACTTTGCGCCGGACGGTCCGACCGTCCCGGATCAACTCGACTTCCTCAACGTACGGGTCGCGGCCCATGTGGCCGTAAGCCGCTGTCGGCATGTAGATCGGGTTGGTAAGGCCGAAGTGGTCGATGATGGCGGCCGGTCGCAGGTCGAAGAGACTGTTGATCTTCTCTGCAATAGCGCCGTCATTCCATGCGACGTGGGCGGTACCGTAGGTATTGACATAAATGCTGACGGGACGTGCGACGCCGATGGCGTAGGAGATCTGGACAAGCATTTCGTCGGCTACCCCGGCTGCTACCAGGTTTTTGGCAATATAGCGGGCGGCATAAGCCGCGCTGCGGTCCACCTTGCTCGGATCTTTGCCGGAGAAGGCGCCGCCGCCATGGGCTCCGCGGCCGCCATAGGTATCGACGATGATCTTGCGGCCGGTCAGGCCGGTGTCGCCATGCGGGCCGCCGATGATGAACTGGCCCGTGGGGTTGACGTGCAGGATCATGCCTTCCTGGAACAACGCGGCGTTGGCGGCGCTGAGCCGTGCCTTGACGCGCGGGAGCAGGATCTGCTCCACGTCCTTCCGGATCCGGGCCTGGTCGGCATCGGGATCGTGCTGGGTGGAGAGAACAAGGGTATGGATGCGGTTCGGGGTGTGGTCATCCTTGTATTCGACCGTGTACTGGCACTTGGCATCCGGCCGCAGATACGGCATCGGAGAATTGTCTTCCCGGCGTATGCGGGCAAGTTCCAGGAGGGTGACATGGGCCAGCGTAAGCGGGAGCGGCATGAAGTCCGGCGTCTCGTTGCACGCGTAGCCGAACATCATGCCCTGGTCGCCGGCGCCTTGCTCTTCCTTTTCGGCGCGGTCAACGCCCTGCGCGATGTCGGGGCTCTGCTCATGCACGGCGGAGATGACGGCGCAGGAGTCTGCGTCGAAATGGTATTCCCCCTTGGTGTAACCGATGTGGCGGATGGTGCGGCGCACCACCCCTTGAATGTCCACGTAGGCGTGGGAAGTGACCTCGCCGCCGACAACGGCGAGACCGGTACTTACAAAAGTTTCACAAGCGACGCGTGACGCCGGGTCCTGGCGGAGAAAGTCATCAAGGATCGCATCGGAAATCTGGTCGGCCACTTTATCCGGGTGGCCCTCTGAAACGGATTCAGAAGTGAAAAGATACATAATTTTAGCCTTTTTTTAGCGTGGTTGGCAAGCAGTCAAATCCATCCACTGTGTTTTCGGCGGCAAAGGTAGGCTTTAATTTTCAGAAACAAAAATTATTGCTATTTTTGCACCGTCGTTTCAAGCCTGCAAACATGAAACCCACCAGACTGCTTTTTTATCTTGCTGTCTTAGTGCTCGTTGTGTCCGCTTGTGAAAAGCCCGAGCCTGAGAAGCAAACAGTTAGTGTATCTCCTTCCTCCGTTTCCTTCAAGACGGAGGGTGGGTCTCAGTCGGTTTCCGTGACTTCTAACGGGAATTGGTACGTCCAGACCGATAACAACTGGGTCCAGTTGTCGGCCACGGCCGGTGCGGGCAACGGTTCGATCACGATCTCGGCTGACGCCAACTCAGGTGCGGCCCGTTACGCGACCCTGACTTTCAAGACATCCGACCAGGCTACGACCGTGAGCGTATCGCAGGATATGTACGTGGATCCGGGTCCGGTGCAGAAATCGATCCGGGAGGTACGCGACCTTTACAAAGGAAACGACTATAAGATTACCGACGATATCATTATCGAAGGCCTTGTCATCAGTGACTACCGCCGTGACACGGACGGGGGCCTGAACAACTATTCCTCGGCCAAGACCATCATCATCACCGACGGAGACGCCGGTATCATGCTTTATTGTGCCACCGACAACAAAGATTTCGCCCGTGGCCAGCGCCTGCGCGTCAAACTGAAAGACCAGACGCTGTCCGTTTACGCCAACGGCGCCCTCCAGGTCAACGGCATTCCGCTCGGCAATATCGAACCGGCCGGAACAGGCACGCCGGCTGCCAAGGAAATCTCCATCGACCAGTTGCTGACCGGCGATTATGAGTGCATGTACGTAGCGGTGAAGGACGTCCAGGTCGCCCAGGAATACATGGGCAAGACTTTCGCCACGTCCGATGCCAATACCTCTATAAAATTCATAGGAAAGGCAGGCGGTGATTTCGACTTGTTCACATCCCGCTATGCGACTTTCCGGAACGAGACCGTCCCGACCGGCAGCGGCACCCTCAAAGGGATCGCCGGCAAATACGGGTCCCGTTTCCAGTTATCCATCTCGGAGAAGAACGACTATGCAGGCCTGACGGGCGCCCGCTTTGATGGTGGCGCCCGCTTCTCCTTGGAAACGACGGACATGACGGTCAGCGGCGATGCGGGTACGTTCAACATTACGCTGGCTGCCTCGGTCGCCTGGAAAGCGTCTTCCTCGAACAGTGCTTTCCAGGTCAGCCCTGCTTCAGGCACGGAAGGCGGTCAGGTCACCGTCACGTACGGGGACAATCCCAGCACGACGGAATCCCGTTCGGCTGTGATAACGTTCCGTACGGAAGACGCTGCGATTGCCCAAAAGGAGCTCCAGCTCACCATCACGCAGCAGCCTTTCGAGTCGCTGGTACCGAGTGCGGTGCAGGCGTGGTTGGAACTTCCTGCCGTTCCGGCTTCGGATCCGGATGCGGCGTTCTTCAGCCACGACATGACCTACAACGGGCAAGTCGTGCGCAACTACTCCTTCCTGCTCGACCTGCCGGGTCGTGTTTCCCGCTGGGTGGCGTATCCTCTATATAAAGGGATGACTACCGGAACCTCCCGTTCGGACAAGTGGGAATACGATCCGCTGGTGCCCAAACGCTACCAAGGTGCCGTTTACAAGAGTTACGCTGGTTACGACCGGGGCCATCAGCTTCCTTCCAGCGACCGGCTCTGCAACGCGGCGGCCAACGAACAGACCTTCTATTTCACGAACATCACGCCGCAGAATGCCGACTTGAACCAGGGACTCTGGGAGAAACTCGAATCGCAGGTCCGGGGTCAGATCAACAGCAGCGACACGCTCTACGTAGTGACGGGCTGCGTCCTGACTACGACCGCCGATCCGACGGTGCAGACCACGGACGACAACTACGGGAAGTCCGTGGCGATTCCGAAGGCTTATTACAAGGTGATCCTGAAATACAAGGCCGGCACCGCCAACGGTGGCTATTCCGCCATCGGCTTCTGGATGGAAAACAAGGCTTACGGCGGTACGAGCCTGAGCCGTTCGTTCGCCCGCAGCGTGGATGAGATCGAGACATTGACCGGTATCGATTTCTTCCACAACCTGAGTGATGCCTACGAAAAGGAGGCGGAATCGAAATACGATGCGTCCGCCTGGGGGTTATAGGGACTTTAATGATAAAACATAACTATTTACTATACTTATAAACATTCAAAAACCTTTATGAAAAAAGCATTCAAATGTTTTCTGGCAGTCGCAGCCTTCCTGCTGATGATTGCCCCGGCGTTCGGCCAGATCACAACGGCCAACCTCGCGGGCCAGATCGTCGATGAGGGCGGCGAGCCTCTGATCGGAGCGGCTGTGGTAGCAGTCCACACTCCTTCCGGTACGACGTACTATGCGGTGACCAACGAAGACGGACGCTATACCATCCAGGGTATGCGTACCGGCGGTCCTTACGAAGTGACCTATTCGCTGATCGGTTGCCAGACCGTCGTGATTCCCGACATCGTCCTTTCGCTGGCTGAAACCTACCAGCAGAACGTGGTGATGAAGACCGCCACTGAACTTCTCAACGAGGCCATCGTCGTCGCTACTGCTTCGTCGAAATTCTCGACGGAGAAGACCGGAGCTGCCACGAACATCTCCAACCAGCAGATCACCAATCTGCCTAGTGTCAGCCGCGCCATCACCGATGTGACGCGCCTTTCGCCGTATGGCGGCAATGGCATGAGCTTCGCCGGTGCCGACGGCCGTATGGCCAACTTCACCGTTGACGGTGCCAACTTCAACAACAACTTCGGTCTGAGCTCCAACCTGCCGGGTGGCGGCAACCCGATCTCTATCGACGCCATCGAAGAACTCCAGGTCGTGATCTCCCCCTACGATGTCCGCCAGACCAACTTCATCGGCGGTGGCGTGAACGCCATCACCAAGTCCGGTACGAACACTTTCCGGGGAAGCGCCTATGTCTATCATAAGAACGAGAACATGCAGGGCGATGCCGTTGACGGCGAACAGATCACCGGCGCCCGCAACAAGAACCGTTCGACGACCTACGGCTTCACCGCCGGCGGCCCGATCGTGAAGAACAAACTCTTCTTCTTCGTCAACGGTGAATATTCCATGGTTCCTTCCATCGTGAACCGCTGGAGAGGTTCTGACAATGGTGTGGCTGATCCGGACAACTATGTCTCCCGCACCCGCTTGAGCGACCTGCAGCGGGTTTCCGAATATGTCAAGAGCAAATACGGCTATGACACGGGTTCCTGGACCGAATTCCCGGCCAATGAGAACAACATGAAGATTCTCGCCCGTCTCGACTGGAATATCAGCCAGAAACACAAACTGGCACTCCGATACAACTATACCAAGAACAATGTGTGGAATTCGCCGAACGGCAGTTCCATGGACGGTGGCCCGCGTATGTCCGGCGCCCGCATGTCGCAGTATTCGATGTCTTTTGCCAACTCGATGTACTCGATGCAGAACATCGTGAGCACCTGGTCGCTCGACCTCAACAGCCGGCTGTCCGACAATGTGTCGAACCAGTTCCTGGCCACTTTCTCCAAACTCGATGACGTCCGTGGCACGAATTCCTCCGAATTCCCGTTCATCGACATCCTCGACGACACCCAGAGCAACAACTACATGGCCCTCGGTTATGAACTGTTTACCTGGAACAACGCCGTCCATAACACCATTGCCAACGTCAAGGACGATATTACCTGGTACAAAGGTAACCACAAGGTGACCGCCGGTATCAGCTATGAATACCAGATGGCTGACAACCAGTACATGCGCAACGGTACGGGTTACTATCGCTACAAGAGTGTGGATGATTTCCTCAGCGGCGCCATTCCGCAGGTCGTCTGCCTTACCTACGGATACGACGGCGAGCAGTATCCTGCTGCCCGTGTCCAGTTCCACAAAGCCGGCATCTACGCCCAGGACGACTGGAACGTGACCGATCGCTTCAAACTGACCTACGGTGTCCGCATCGACGGTCTTTTCTTCGACAACGGTGACCTGATGACCAACAAGGCCATTATCGACAAGACCTACTATCCGCGTGTTTACAACTATGAGGAGACGCACATCGACACCGGCAGATGGCCTACCTCCAAAGTGACCTTCTCGCCGCGCGTGGGCTTCAGCTGGGATGTCTTCGGTGACAAGAGCTTCAAGGTGCGCGGCGGTACGGGCCTCTTCTCCGGCCGTCTTCCGCTCGTGTTCTTCACGAACATGCCGACCAACGGCGGTATGGTGCAGTACCAGGCCCAGATCGGCCCGTCCACCCGCTATGCCAACCTGCCCGATGCCGTCAAGAGCCGCTATGCGAGCGTGAACGACATCCTGGCCCAGTTCGGCGGCGGTCTGGTTACCGAGAACGGACAGGCCAATGTTGCAGCCCTCTACAACAAACTCGTGGGCATGGGCTTCCCGAGCACCGTGCGCCCTGAAGACGGTACCGTTCCTTCCGCCGTCAACGGCGTGGATCCCCGCTTCAAGATGCCGCAGGTATGGAAGAGCTCGCTGGCCTTCGACTACAGCTTCCCGACTTCTTTCCCCTTCACCTTTACGGCTGAAGGTATCTTCAACAAAACCATCAATGCCGTGGCGATCTCCGACTGGAGTATGCGCGACGTGGCCGGTTTCGCCCGTTTCAACGGCGCTGACAACCGCCCGATCTATCCTTCGGACTTCCGTTATGAGACCAAGGCCTTCGTCCTGGAGAACACCAACCAGGGTTATGGGTGGAGCGCCAGCGCGCAGATCAATATGCGCCCGATCGAGAGCCTGAGCCTGATGGCCGCATACACGCACACCGTGAACAAGGAAATCACCGGCATGCCGGGTTCCGCCGCAGAGAGTGCCTTCACCTATGTGCCGACTAATGAAGGTCCGAACTACATCAAGCTGCACAATTCGCAGTATGTGACCCCTGACCGCGTGGTCGCTTCCCTGACGCACCACGACAAGAGCGGCAACCACTACAGCTTCATCTATGAGGCCTGGCGTGGCGGCTACAACTACAGCTACATGACCACCAACGACATGAACGGTGACGGCTACAACTATGACGCCCTCTACATCCCGACCGATGAAGAAGTCTCCGGCCGCCAGTTCCGTTTCGTCTCGAGCGACGATCAGACCCGTTTCATGGACTTCGTCCACAACGACAAATACCTGCGCACGCACCAGGGCTCGTATGCCGAAGGTTACAGCGTGTACAGCCCGTGGGTCCACCGTGTGGACTTCAGCTACAAGCACGATTTCACTGTGAAGTGCGGCAAGAACACCAACACCCTGCAGCTCTGCCTCGACCTGAAGAATGTCCTCAACCTGTTCAACTCCAGCTGGGGCGTGAGCAAGTACCTCAACCCGGCCATTGGTTCTGACGCCCGCATCCTCAAGTATGAAGGTGTCGATGCCGACGGTTACGCTACGTTCTCCGCGCCGTCCGCCATCAGCGGTACGACCGAGACCTTTGTTCCGAACCACGCGCTCGGCCAGTGCTGGTACGCTTCCGTGGGTATCAAGTATCTGTTTAACTAATCAATTGAAGATCCGATATGAAAATCAAGAATATCATCGCTGCTCTTTTTGCCGTGCTTGCCATTACCGTGGGTTGCGCGGTTGAGGAAGACCACTACCTGAGCGAGGTCTCGCTGTCCACGACTTATGTGGCCATCACGATGAACGGAGGCTCCACGCCCGTACAGATCGATGCCACCGACAGCTGGTCCATCACCGGTGCTCCTTCCTGGCTGACCATCAGCCCGGCTTCCGGTTCCGCCGGTCAGTCCACCATCAATTTCTCCGCTGCTTCCACGCTGGACGGCCGTACGGCCGAAGTCGTGCTTACCTGCGGTGGAAAGACACAGAACATCAATGTGATCCAGGGACTGGCTACGGTTTCCAAGGCCACTTGCGCCGAAGTGATCGCAGGCCCCGAAGCCAAGACCTACCTGGTAACGGGTATCTGCACGCGGATTGCCAACACGAGCTACGGCAACTGGTATCTCGACGACGGTACGGGTGAGATCTACATTTACGGTACGGTCAACGCGGCCGGCAACTATTCCTGGTCGAGCTTCAACATCGAAGTGGGTGACGAGGTGACCGTCCAGGGCCCGAAGACCGTGTACAACGGTACTGTCGAGTTGGTGGACGCCACGTTCGTCAGCATCAACAAGTCTCTCATCAAGGTCGCGGAAATCGATCCCGAGGATGCAGTCCTTCCGATTGAAGGCGGCGATTTCAAGGTGAAACTTTCCAACAAAGGCACGGGCATCTATGTGGAGGTTCCTGCCAATGCCAAGGATTGGCTCTCCATTGCTGCGATTTCCGGCAATACCGTCACATTCCACGCTGCGGCCAACGCGGGTGGCGACCGTTCTACCACGATTGTCTTCAAGACGACGGACGGCAAGAAGGAATATACGGCCGAGCAGGCCCTTTCCCAGAAGGGTGCCATCATCGAGTGCTCCATCGCTGACTTCCTGGCTGCTGCAGTCGGGGATACGCAGTACCGGCTTACCGGTATCATCACCAGCGTGGCCAACACCAATTATGGCAATGTCTATATCCGTGACTGGTCGGGTGAGACCTATGTCTATGGCATCGGTAAGAAGGGTGACTTCGCGAACCTCGGCCTGAAGGTCGGTGACGTGGTGACGCTCGTCGGCAAGCGGGCCGAGCACAATGGCAGCGCCCAGCTTGGTAGCGGCCAGTATGAAAGCCATATCAGTGTTACGGAGGTGACCATCGCCGAGTTCCTCGCCAAGGAAGACAATCCGAACGTCTATTACATGGTGTCCGGTACGCTGGACGAGATTGCCAATGCTTCTTATGGCAATGTCTATATCAAGGACGCCGACGGTAACCGCCTGTATTCCTACGGCTGCTATCCGGGCTGGGGTGCTACGGGCAACAACCGCAAGGACGCCGTCGCCAAGTACGGCATCAAGGTGGGCGACCTGCTGACCATCATCGGTGCGAAGGGCAGCCACAATGGCGAGCCCCAGATCAGCAACGGTGTCTATTTCAGCCACACGCCGGCGAACTAAGCCAAGTGTCATGCCCGGCTTGACCGGGCTCTTGAAAAGGACGATCCCTGACGGGTCGTCCTTTTTGTATCGCCTGAATCGGCAGCGAAAAAAGTGTTATCTTTGTAGAATGATGAAAAGATTATTCTTTCTGGCAGTTCTGTTGTTTGCGCTGCCGGCGGCGGCGCAGGTGACGACGGCTTCGATTGCAGGCCGGATTGTGGACGAAGACGGGCCCATCGAAGGCGTGACCGTAGTGGCTATCCATCAACCGTCCAATACCCAGTACTACGCGACCACCGATCGCCATGGCTGGTATCAGCTGCTCGATGTCCTGCCGGGCGGTCCCTATACGGTCCGGATCCATTATTTCAATTATAAGCCCCTGACAGTCCGCAATCTTTATACATTTACCGGACAGAATGTCGTGGTGGATGCCGACCTGGAGGCAGGAAAGACCGTAGTCCGCAGTGATGAGGCCGCCACGTCCCTCCGGATGGGTCCTGGGCTTGAAGGCGGAACTGTACCGGTTTCGCCGCTGGGTTTCGACTTGGTGGGCCAGGCTATCTATACACCGGTACCGTTCGATGTCCGGCAAGAAGCTACCCTGTCGGGTGTCAGCCGTTTGCGCATGACCCCGACGGGCACCAACCGTTTTCACGGCTCCGCCTATGGGTATTATGGCTTTCCTGCCAGCTCCGGCTCGACCGGGCATCTCGGCCTAACCTTGGCAACCCCTCTCTCCGGCGATGACTATCAATTGTTCGCCGGCCTCCAATATGACGGCTTGACCGGATTCAATGGCGCCGGCCGTTTCGACGCCCGTTTGGGCAGCACCAACCGACTGGATGTGAGCGGTGGCCGGCTGGATGGCACCGATGCATGGGCCGCTGCGGGTTTCACGACCCAATTGCGAGATGGGGCCGCGTCCAACCGGGCGCAGGCCGGATGGTACAGTACAGCGACATCCCGCCAGCTACTCATAGCGGATGACTTTACGGTGGCTGCCGGCAGCCAGCGCCTGTTGCTGGGCGTACAGGTGGCCCACACCAACCAGCTGTTGCTCGATTCCGCCGCGACGCGTTTCGATTTCTATCTGCAGGATGCCATCCGGCTGGGCCAGCGGATGACACTGCTCGCCGGGGTCCGCTTCAGCTTCCCCTTCGCTTTCTCTCCCCGTGTGAGCCTGAATTACGATGTGATGGGAAATGGCGCTTTGATCCTTCGCGCCGGAACCGCCGTTTATGGCGTCCATGGCGAAGGAACGGTTTGGAAAAACCTCGCCGCCATCGATACACGGCTGCCCGGACAATTCTATTTGACCTTGGAAGGCATTTACGGACAATCCTGGAAACGGCCGTTCTACATATCTTCCCGCAATATCCTCGACAGTCGTTACGCACTGACAGCGCGCCTGGAACGGCCGTTGTCCCATCGTTTCTGGGCTGTTGCCTCCTATACGCGAAGCGACGGTCAGGTGCAGGACCGCATCCTCGGCGGCTTCTCCTATCGGGCTGAATATCTCACCCGTTTCGCCACGACGGCCGCCCTCATCTATACGGGATGCAACTGGACAGACGGCTTATCACCCGCTTCCGTCTCACTGGAACACAGCCTTGAGGCGCGTCTGACCCAGGATTTGGGCCTGAGCCTTGGCGGCCGTGACCATGTCCTCCAGCTTACGGCCTATGCCCGCTATACGCCCGGCGTTTCCACTTCCTTCCTCGCCGGCTTGAAATACATTCTATAGCCCTTTTTTTTATCAGCAATCTATGAAACGTCCGTTCCTGTTCCTGCTGTCGGTCCTGATGGTTTTATCGGCCTGCAGTTCGCATAAAACTTTCCGAGTAAAACAGGACAGTCCCTGTACTGTGTCTCGATATCTTTTGTATGTTTGTGATGCTAGATAGATTACGCATATGATTTCCTTTACCTGTGACTATTCGGAAGGGGCGCACCCGAAGATCCTGGAGCGCCTGGGTGCTACCAATCTTGAACAACTGCCCGGCTATGGGGTGGACCACTATTGCGAAAGTGCCAAAGAAAAGATCCGTGCGGCCTGTGACGCGCCTGAAGCGGAAGTTTTTTTCCTCGTGGGTGGAACTCAGACCAACTCGACGATCATAGCCGCCATGCTCCGTGATTATGAAGGGGTTGTCTCGGCCGAAACAGGCCATATCGGCGTCCATGAGGCGGGCGCCGTGGAATACACCGGCCACAAGGTACTTACCATACCCGGTCACCAGGGCAAACTGGATCCCGGCGAACTGCGGGATTATCTGACAGCCGCCACGACCGACCCGAACTATGAGCACATGGTCTTTCCGGGGATGGTCTATATTTCATTCCCGTCGGAATACGGAACGCTCTATACCCGTCGGGAACTGGAAGAGATCCGATCCATCTGCGATGCGTTCTCCCTCCCGTTGATGATCGACGGAGCCCGGCTGGGTTACGGCCTGACAAGTCCGGCTTGCGATGTAGCCCTTTCGGACATCGCCCGTTTGAGCGACGTGTTCTATATCGGTGGGACCAAAGTGGGCTGCTTCTGCGGGGAAGCCGTTGTTTTCCCCCATGGCAACGCGCCGAAGCATTTCTATACCATCACCAAACAACACGGCGCCATGATGGCCAAAGGCCGGCTGCTGGGTATCCAGTTCGATACGCTTTTCACGGGCAATCTCTATTTCCATATCAGCCGCCACGCCATCGACATGGCGATGCTGCTCAAGGAAATGCTTCGCGAGAAAGGATGCCGCTTCTTCCTCGATTCGCCGACCAACCAGCAATTCGTGGTTTTGGAGAACAAGCAGTTGGAAGAACTGGCCAAACATGTGGCCTTTGACCTGTGGGACCGGGTCGATGCGGACCATACGGCCGTTCGTTTCGCGACCAGTTGGGCCACGCCGCCGGAGCATATCGAAGAGCTCCGCAAATGGTTGTGATGTCCGGTCGTTGCCGGGTATGACGGAAAGTAATGATTAAAACTTTTTATATATGAAAAAAACTTTGATTCTCGTGCTGCTGGCCGTGTCCGGGCTGGTGAGCGCGACGGCGCAGGAGTCACCCAAATGGCTTCGCAAGAACGCCTTGTCTCCTGACGGAACGCAGATCGCCTTTTCCTACAAGGGTGACATTTACGTTGTCGGTATCCAGGGCGGAACGGCCCGGCCGCTGACGACCAATCCGGCCTACGATTCCGACCCCGTCTGGACGCCGGATGGCAAATACCTCTATTTCAGCTCCTATCGGGAAGGCAGCAAGGATATATTCTGTGTGCCCGTAGGAGGCGGCACCCCGAAACGCATTACCAACTATCCGGGCAATGAGACGCCGAAGGCCGTGCTTCCCGACGGCCGCATCGCCTTTACGGCCAATCTGCAGCCGGATGTCCATTTCGATGGATATCCCGGTGATCCGCAGGTGTGGGCAGTGAACGACGGCGGCGGCCGTCCGATGCTGCTGACATCCGTTACCATGTCGGAGATGAGTGTCCGTCCCGACGGTGCCATCCTTTATGAAGATTACAAGGGCTATGAGGATCCGCTCCGCAAGCACCATACCTCTGCCGTCACCCGCGACATCTGGCTCTGCAAAGACGGTGTGTTCACGCAGCTTTCGAAGTTCAACGGGGAAGACCGCCAGCCTGTCTGGGCGGCCGACGGCGATACGTTCTACTATTTGAGCGAACAGAACGGCAAGACTATCAACCTGTTCAAGAGCAGCGTCAGCAATCCGGCGAAGAGCACGCAGTTGACCCGCTATGAGAAGGACCCGGTGCGTTACGTCTCCGTGGCAAAAGACGGGACGCTGGCTTATTCCCAGAACGGCGACCTCTATGTACTCAAGGAGGGTGGCCAGCCCCGCAAACTCGATATCACGGTGATCCGTGACGAGAATGAGCGTGACATGGTGAAGATGAATTTCACCAATGGTGCCACGTCCATGGCCGTCTCTCCCGACGGCAAGGAGATTGCCGTGGTGATTCGTGGCGACGTGTTCGTGACTTCGACGGAATACAATACCACCCGGCGCATCACCAACACACCGGAGCAGGAGCGCGGCGTGAGTTTCTCGAAGGACGGCCGCGAACTCTACTATGCGGCGGAACGGGGTGGTTGCTGGGGTATCTGGCGTACTGTGCTGACCGAGAAAAACGACAAACTGTTCACCTATGCTGTCAAGACGAAAGAGGAACTCTTCTCCGAACCCGGAGAGACCAGTTTCCAGCCGGAAGTGTCCCCTGACGGCAAATGGGTGGCTTATCTGCGCGACCGCGCCGAGCTGGTGGTCAAGCCCACCAAAGGCGGCAAAGTCAAGTCTCTGCTCAAAGACGTCAACTATTCGTATAGCGATGGTGACCAGAGTTTCTCCTGGAGCCCTGACAGCGAATACCTGCTGGCGACCGACATGGCCAACGGCGGTTGGAACAACGTGGACATCGCCCTCGTCGAAGTGAGCACCGGCAAGGTGACCGACCTGACCCAGAGCGGTTATTCCGACGGCGGATTCCGCTGGGCCCTCGGCGGCAAAGCGATGACCTGGTCGTCCGACAAGAACGGCTATCGCAGCCACGGCAGCTGGGGTGCGCACGATGACGTATATATCATGTTCTTCGACGGCAAGGCAATGACGGCCTTCAACCAGGACAAGGAAGACGAAGAGGTCGAAAAACTCCTCAGCGGGAAGAGCGAGAAACAACTGGCCAAGGAAGAGAAGAAAGACTCCCTGGCCCAGGAGAAGCCCAAGAAGCTGGAACTGATGCTCGAGGACCGCGAATACCGTGTGCAGCGGCTGACGAACGCCAGTGCGGCTTACGGCGACCACATCCTCTCGAAGGATGGCCACAAACTCTATTACGTTTCCCCGCTTGAAAGCGGCATGGGCCTTTGTGTGAAAGACCTGCGGGAAGGCAGTGTGAAAGTGCTTGCCCGCGGTGTCACGGGCCGCATCACGCCCTCAGCCGATGGGGCTGACATCTATGTCTTCTCGGGCCGTGGCGTCACGAAAGTTGCCCTGGCCAGCGGACAGACCAAGCAGATCAGCTTCTCGGGCGATTTCGAGTTCAAGCCCAAGGCTGAGCGCGAATACATGTTCTACCACATCTGGAAGCAGGTGAAGGAGAAATTCTATGACCCGAACCTGCACGGCATCGACTGGGACTACTATCGCGACAATTACGCGCAGTTCCTGCCCTACATCGACAACTATTTCGATTTTCAGGAGATGCTTTCCGAAATGCTGGGTGAGCTCAACGGCTCGCACACAGGAGCCCGTTACCGGCCGCAGGGCGGTGAGACGCTCGGCCGGTTGGGCGTTCTCTATGACTATGGCTATGCCGGTGACGGCCTGCGGATTGCCGAAGTCCTGCCGGGTGGCGTGCTGAATCTGGCCGACAGCCAGATCAAAGCTGGTGACCTGATTGTGGCCATCGACGGCCAGCCCATCAAGGCCGATGCGAACTGGTTCCCGCTTCTGTCTGGCAAGGCCGGCAAGAAGATTGTCGTGACGGTCCGCAAAGGCGGCAAGGATGAAGATCTGATTGTCAAGCCGGTGGCCAACGAGTCGAGGCTCCTTTACCAGCGCTGGGTCCGCCAGCGCGAAGCGATGGTGGAGCGTCTCTCCGGCGGCCGGATCGGCTATGTGCATGTGGAGGGAATGGATTCGCCTTCGTTCCGCGAGGTCTATTCCAAGGCACTGGGTAAATACCGCACCTGCGACGCGCTGATCGTGGATATCCGCCACAACGGCGGCGGTTGGCTCCACGACGACCTGGTCACGCTGCTGGGCGGCAAGGCTTATGCGGAATGGCGTCCGCGCGGCCAGTACATCGGTACGGAGCCCTACAGCAAGTGGAACAAACCGTCCTGCGTGCTGATGGGCGAGGACTGCTATTCGGATGCATCCGGTTTCCCGTATGCCTACAAGACCCTCGGTCTCGGCAAACTCATCGGCATGCCGGTGCCGGGCACTATGACCGCCGTGTGGTGGGAGACCCAGATCCATCCTTCCATTGTCTTCGGCATTCCGCAGGTAGGCGGCTGGGTGCAGGGTGACCATTATATGGAGAACCACCAGATCGAGCCCGACATCCGCGTGGCCAACGATCCTGCCTCTTCGCTACGCGGCGAGGACAAGCAGCTGGAAGCGGCCGTGCAGGAAATGCTTCGCACCGTGAACAAATAGGATAATCCCGACAGATTTTGTATATTTGCCGAAATATCCCAAAATCCACCGCGTGATGAATACCGACAAGATTGTAATGGAAGGACTGACCTACGATGACGTACTGCTCATTCCTGCCCGCTCCGAAGTACTTCCCAGGGAAGTTGACATCCAAACCCGTTTTACCCGGGACATCCGGCTCCAGGTGCCGATCGTATCGGCGGCCATGGATACCGTAACGGATGCCAATCTGGCTATCGCCATCGCCCGGGAGGGCGGTATCGGCGTCATTCACAAGAACATGCCGATCGAAGCCCAGATGGAGCACGTCCGGAAGGTCAAACGCGCGGAAAACGGTATGATCTATGACCCGGTAACGATCGACGGGTCGGCTTGTGTCGGAGACGCCCTCCGCCTGATGTCCCAATACCACATCGGCGGCATTCCGGTGGTCGATCCGGACCATCACCTGATCGGTATCGTCACCAACCGTGACCTCCGCTTCCAGGACAATCCGGCCAAACCCATCCGCGAAGTGATGACCTTTGAAAACCTCATCACGGTCGGCCCGCAGACCACCATCCCCGAAGCGACCGAAGTGCTGCGCAAATACCGCATCGAGAAGCTTCCCGTGGTGGACAATGCCAACCGGCTCGTCGGCCTGATCACCTACCGGGACATCACCAAGATCAAGGATAATCCTAAGGCAAGCAAAGACAGCCTCGGCCGCCTCCGCGTGGCGGCGGCCGTAGGCATCAATTCCCACAGCCTTGAAGACGTGGAACGCCTGGTCAGCGTTCATACTGATGCCGTGGTCCTCGACACGGCCCATGGTCATTCCGTGGGAGTGCTCAATACCATCAAGAAGATCCGGGCCGCTTTCCCAGACCTGCAGATCGTGGCCGGCAACATCGCCACGGCCGAAGCGGCCTGCGCCCTTCGCGACTGCGGCGTCGATGCCGTGAAGGTCGGTATCGGCCCCGGTTCCATCTGCACTACCCGCATCATCGCCGGCATCGGCGTGCCGCAGCTTACAGCCGTGATGCAGACCAGTGAAGCCCTCAAAGGCTCCGGTATCCCGGTGATTGCGGACGGTGGCATCCGTTATTCCGGCGACATCGTCAAGGCTCTCGCGGCCGGTGCCAGCACCATCATGGCAGGCTCGCTCTTCGCCGGTGTCGAGGAAGCTCCGGGCGAGGCCATCATCCTCAATGGCCGCAAGTTCAAGTCCTACCGCGGCATGGGTTCGCTCGAAGCCATGCAGAAAGGCTCGAAGGACCGCTATTTCCAGGATATGGAAGAGGATATCAAGAAACTCGTGCCCGAAGGCATCGTGGCGCAGGTCCCGTACAAGGGTACGCTGGCCGAGGTCATCTACCAGCTGATCGGCGGTTTGCGGGCTGGTATGGGTTATTGCGGCGCGAAAGACCTGGCCGCGCTCCGCGAGGCCAAGTTCGTCAAGATTACGGCAGCCGGCATGGTGGAAAGCCATCCGCACGACGTGACCATCACCCGCGAGGCGCCGAACTATTCCACGCGCTAGCGTTTGGCGCAAGAGTTGCTGCTTTGGTGCTCCGTGCAATGAACATGAAGATGAAAAAGATAATTCCGGTTTTTCTGTTGCTGCTGGCTTTCCTGCCGGCAAGGGGACAGAAATATGACGGCATCGTCGAGAAATCCGTTGCCATGGTAGGCAACGACATCGTGATGCTGTCCGAGATCGAGGCGGAAGCCCAGATGCAGCGTGCCCGCGGCCTGTCGGTTGATAAGAGCGCCCGTTGTGAGATTCTGGAAGAATTCCTGGTAGCGAAGCTTTTCCTGACCCAGGCCAAACTCGACTCCCTGGTGGTCAACGAAGCGCAGGTATCCGCCATGCTCGACCAGCGCATCAACGAAGTGCTGACCACGCTGGGCGGCGAGGAAAAGACCGAAGCGTATTTCGGCAAGCCCATCTACAAGCTGCGCCAGGAATGGCGCGCTGCCCTCAGCGACCAGTCCCTGATTCAGGAGATGCAGCGCAACGTAGCCCAGGATATCCCCAAAGTCACGCCGCGTGACGTCAAGAAGTATGTGGAAGACACGCCTGCCGAGGATCTCCCGATGGTCAGCACCAAGTACCGCATCCGCCAGATCGGCATCTATCCCGACAAGGAAGCGGCCGAACTGGCCGTGAAGGAACAGCTCATCGGCCTGCGCGAACGCGTGGTGAACGGGGAACGTTTCGCGACGCTGGCCCGCCTTTATTCTCAGGACCCCGGCAGTGTGGCCAAGGGCGGTGAGTTGGGTATGGCCTCGCGTTCCATTTTCTGGCCCGCCTTTTCCGATGCGGCCATGTCGCTCAAGGTGGGGCAGGTGTCCCAAATCGTAGAGACGCCAGACGGTTTCCATATCATCCAGCTTATCGAGCGGGACGGAGACATGTTCAATGCGCGCCACATCCTCATCAAACCGAAATACACCTCTACAGACCGGGACCGTGCCTTCCAGAAACTCGACAGCATCCGCAACCTCATCGTCGTGGACAGCATGGCTTTCTTCGATGCGGCCCGTTCCTTCTCCGAGGAACGCCACAGCGCCACCAACGGCGGCCTGATGGCCGACGAGTACACCGGTTCCTCCTATTTCGAGAAGGACCAGCTCAAGCCCAACGACTACAACGTACTGCGCAACATGCAGGAAGGGGATATCTCCGAACCGTTCGAGTCGCTCGACAATGAAGGCCGCAACGGCAATACCATCTACAAGATTCTCTATCTGGAGAAGATCATTCCCGCCCATGTCGCGAACTTCCAGGAGGACTATAACACGTTGCTGGAGGAAGTCAACCAGAAGAACGCGATGGCGGCAGTCGACAAGTTCATCGAAGAGAAACAGAAGACCACGTACATCGTCATCGATCCGATGTTCCAGGGGTGCGACTTCCAGCGAAAAGGCTGGATCAAGTGATATGGACCGCCTGTGTCGGAATGCGTTTGCCGTGCTGCTGACCTTGGTCTGCAGCACGTTGTGTTGGGGGCAGAACGCTCCCAAGGACAGCGTGTTCCGGCTGGTGCAGGCAGAGCGTGCCGAACAGTATGAGAAATTCGGGGTCAACTACCGTCTGGTCAAGGGGCACGCCCGTTTTCTACACAATGACACCTACCTGCTTTGCGACTCCGCGTCCTGGAACGTGGATGCCAAATACATCGAGGCTTATGGCAACGTACAGGTGATCCAGAACAACACCATGCTCAAGAGCGAGGAGATGTTCTACTGGATCGACGTCAGCAAGGCCCAGTTCCGCGGTCCGCTGGTGGAACTCTTCGACAAGGACGGCAACATGCTCCGTACATCCCGTCTGGAATACAATACGAAAGACAGCGTGGCCGTCTTCGATTACGGCGGTGCCCTGAAGGACAAGGACGGCAATGTGATCGAGAGCTCGCGCGGCACGTATGACGGGAAAGAAGGTCTCTTTACGTTTGAGGAACGTGTCGAACTTTATATGGACACGGTGGAGATCAAGACACAGACGCTGCGCTATTTTTCCGAGCCCGAGAAAGCTTATTTCGGGAAGAATACCTATACCTGGCGCGGTGATGGCTTCCTGCGGGCTGACGACGGCTCGTTCGACCGGAAGAACCAGATCCTCCACTATGCGGACCATGTGTTCATGTTCGACCCGACCTACGATGCCTGGGCCGACGAAGTCTTTTATTACCAGACCGATGGCCGGGTGGATATGTTCCGCAACGCGCAGGTGCTCGACACGACCAACAAGAGCATCTACCTGGGCGACCACCTGCAATATCTTCCGGCCCGAGATTCGCTGTCCGACCGCGGCCTGCTGACCGGAGACCCTGCCATCATTTATTTTGGCGAGAATGAAGACCATGTTGTCGATACGCTCTTTACCCGGGCCGATACTTTCTTTGTCTATGCCGTGCCGCGTTGCGACATTCCCGAAGAAGAAGTCAATGAATCGAAAAAACGGCTGGAGGATATTACTTTCGATGCGTTGACCAAGAAACGCACGGAGGAAGCCAAACTCCGGGAAGAAGAGAACATCAAGAAGATGCGCGAGGTCGGCAAGCTGCCGCCCGAATGGGTGGAAAAACAAAAACAGGCCGAGGCTGATTCGCTGGCCCGCCTGGCCCGTCTCGATTCGCTGGTGACAGTGGGACTGGTCGATTCGCTGACCGCCGCCTCCAATGCCTTGCGCGCCAATCTTCAGTCCGTCGATTCCCTGATAGAAGTCGGCCTGAACCCGCCACCTCCTCCGATCGATAAAGCCGCAATGGTCAAAACCGGCTTGGCAGGACGTCTCACCGATTCGACGCTCGTTATCCCCGGCGATTCAACGTTCGTCATGCCTGCAGATTCGACGCTCGTCCTACCACCAGACTCACTGGCCGTCATGCCGGTTGATTCCTTGGCAGTCATGTCCGACCTGACAGGGCCTCTCACCGACTCAACAGCTGTAATCCCCGATACCGCTCCGGCTGCCCCGCCGCGCGACACCACCCCAGTCCGCTATGTCCAGGCCTGGCACAATGTCAAGATGTACCGCAGTGACCTGCAGGCTGTCTGTGATTCCGTAGTGTTCACGGAGCTGGACTCCATCGCCCGCCTTTACGGCACACCCGCCTTGTGGAACGAAGTCCGCAACCAGTTGACAGCCGATGAGATGCAGCTCCTGATGGCTGGCGGCGCCCTCAGCCGTGGCAGCATGATTACCAATGCCTGGCTTATCTCCAAGCAGGACAGCACGCATTTCGACCAGATCAAAAGTACAGAGATGCAGGGCTGGTTCCGGGACAACAAGATCTATCGCTTCGATGCCCTGGGCGGTGTGTCGGCCATTTTCTACATGACCGACGACGATGTGATCACCACCATCAACGTCAAGGAGTCGAAATCGATGACGGCCGCCATGAAAGATGCGAAGGCCCAGCGCATTCTCTATGTAGAGTCTATCAAGAGCGATGTCTATCCCGTCGGGGAACTGGAACCGGAAAAGCAGCGGCTCAAGGAATTCAAGTGGCGGGGTGACGAGCGGCCTGTGTCAAGGGCCGCGATTACCCGCCGACCGGTCAGGAAGACGGAGCGCCAGCAGTATGAAGGGATGCGCCGTCCGCTCTATCGCGAGACCAACAAGTTCTTCGACAACTACATGGTCGAACTTTTCGAAAAGATCGATGCGGAAAAGAAAGCCGAATACGAACGCCGTCAAGCCGAACAGGACAGCCTGGCCCGGCTGGACAGTTTGATGAAACTTGATCATCCGCTTGACAGTCTTGACTTTACACCGGATTCGACGCTTGTTCAGCCTGACTCAACTCTTGTCATGACTGATTCGACGCTTGTCACGACCGACATAACCGGGCATTTCACCGACTCCACGCTTGTCACATCCGACACCACGCATGTCGTGCCTGCCCAGCGCGTCCTGATTCCCGAAGACAATCCTGTCCGTCCTTCCCGGCCTGCCCGTGATTCCGCTGACGTCAACCCCGTTTCGACAGATGCCGTTACGCCCGCCTCTCCTGAGACGGTCATCCATACTGAAAAACTTACACCGGCTGAAAAACGTGCGTTGCGCCGGGCCGAACGCCAAGCCCGTCGCGAAGCACGCAGGGCTGCCCGGGAAGCCCGCCGCGCTGCCCGTGCCGCCGCCCGCCTTGCCAAGCAATTGAAAAAATATGAAACAACTGATTAAAGACAAATCGTTCGGCGGTGAACGCCCGCTTTTTGAAGTCCACGACGCACGTCTGGAAAACATCACCATCGTCGACGGCGAATCGGCTATCAAGCATTGCAGTGACTTGGAAGCCGATGGCTGCCGGTTTTATGGCAAGTATCCCTGGTGGCATGTGGACCGTTGCCTGATTACCAACTGCTATTTTGCACCCGGTTCCCGTTCGGCCATCTGGTACACCAACGACCTGGTGATGCGCGACTGCACCATCGACGGGCCGAAGTTCTTTCGCGAAATGAAGAATGTCACCCTCGAACGGGTTTTGATCACGGATGCGGACGAGACCTTCTGGAAGGTGGACGGCTTGAAAATCAGGGATGTCGAACTCCGGGGCGGCACGTATCCCTTCATGTTTTCGAAGCATATCGAGGTGGACGGCCTGGTCAGCGATGCGAAATACGTGTTCCAGTATTGCCAGGACGTGGTAATCCGCCATGCCAAAATCACGACGAAGGATTCTTTCTGGGAGTGTGAGAACGTTACCATCTACGATTCCGAACTGTCCGGTGAATATCTCGCCTGGCATTCGAAAAATGTGCGGCTGGTCAACTGCAAACTCAGCGGCGAACAGCTGCTTTGCTACTCCAAAGACCTCGTGCTGGAGAACTGTACATTCGATGCCGCCTGCGACCGCGTATTCGAGTATTCGACAGTGCAGGCCGACATCCGCGGCCACATCGAAAACATCAAGAACCCTACCTCCGGCCATATTGTTGCCGACAGCATCGGCAGCATCACCTTGGACGAGAATATACGCAAGCCTGCCGACTGCATTATCGAAATCCGCAAATAAGTGAAGAATCTGTTTGACTTCGACACCCCCGTCGACCGCCGGGCTTCCGGCAGTTACAAATGGGATGAACCCGTCGCCGAGGGGGCGCCGGCCGATTTCATTCCCTTGTGGGTGGCCGACATGGATTTCCAGGCCGCACCGGCCATCCGCCGGGCCCTGGCCGACCGCGTCGCACACGGTGTGTTCGGCTATACCCAGGTGACCGATGCCTATTACGAAGCCATTCTTTCGTGGTTTTCCCGCCGTCACGGCTGGGCCATCGAACGCGCGGATATCCTTTATACGTCCGGCGTCGTTCCTGCTCTTTCGTGCGCCATCAAGGCCCTTGCGATGCCCGGTGAACAGGTCGTCGTCCTGTCTCCCGTTTACAACTGTTTCTTCTCCAGCATCCGCAACAACGGATGCCAGGTCCTCGAGTGCCCGCTGGTGTACGAAGAGGCTACTTATCATATCGATTGGGAATCCTTCGAAGTTTGCTGCGCCCAGGAAAAGACCACGCTCTTCCTCCTCTGCAATCCGCACAACCCGGCAGGTCGCGTCTGGACGCCTGAAGAACTGGCCCGGCTCAACGCCATCTGCCTGCGTCACGGCGTCATTGTAGTCAGTGATGAGATCCACTGCGAACTCGTGATGCCCGGTTACCGTTTTACCCCGTTCGCTGCCGTCAGCGAGGCGTGCCGCGACAATGCAATCGTGCTCAATTCGCCTTCCAAGTCGTTCAACACCGCCGGCCTGCAGATTGCCAACATTGTCTGTCACAACCCCGACTGGCGCCGTCGCATCGACCGCGCCATCAACATCAACGAAGTCTGTGACGTCAATCCTTTCGGCCCAGTCGCCCTCATCGCCGCCTACAATGAAAGCGAAGACTGGCTGGATGCGTTGAATCTGTATATCCAGGGTAATTACTCCCTCCTGTGCGGTTTCATAGCCCGCGAGCTGCCGGCTCTCACCGTCACCCGCCTTGAAGGAACCTACCTTGCCTGGCTTGACATCCGCTCCCTTTCCGGCTCGACCGGGCATCTCACCGACCGACTTCGTGACGAAGCCCACGTCCTGGTCAGCCCCGGCACGCTTTACGGCGCTGTCACCGGTGAAGGCTTCCTCCGTCTCAACCTTGCCACCCAGCGCGCCCGCCTAGCCGAAGCCCTCCAGCGGATGCTTCCCGTGCTCAGGCAGCCTTAAAAAACAATAATAGCCATGGATAATCCAGCCCTGATCGCCTGTTTGATGGCGGGTTTCGTAGTTCTATACTTGATCGGAACGCTCCGTCTGCTCCGCCGTAAACCCGCCCTGCTCTGGATTCCGGCCGCGTTGATTGCCATTGGCGGGTTTGTGCTTTTCTGGCAAGCGTACCTTGCTTCGGGCGTTCCCAACTGGTTCTCGCGGACCATCCTTTCCATCGTAGGTTCGCTCAATCTCTTTCTGTTCAATGCGATTTCCACGTACGGCCGCCTTTTCAATTACTTCTATGTGTCCGACGCCATGTCGGGTTCGGCGGAAGCCGTGCAAGTGCACCTGATCCTGCTGGAAGGATTGCTGGCCTGCGCAAGCTGGACAACCTCCATCCTGACGGTGCATCTCTTTGCCCGTCGCTTTTCAAGCCGGCTCTGGCTCTGGTTCCATCGTCCTTCGGGGAAGCGGCGCCACCTTTTCTTCGGCGATGAACGCCGTTCCCTGCTATTGGCGGCAGATCTCGCGAAGAACCCTGACAACCAGCTCCTTTTCGTGCTCTCTCCGTCGCGGGAAACGCTTCCGGGCAAAGTGTCTTTCCTCCAGATCCTTCGGGGAATCCGCCCGGATACCGTCCGTCTGGAGTGCATCCGGACACTTGTCCCGGGCGCCATCATCCTGACCGCCCGGCAGTCTATCAAAGAATGTACAGGCGATCATCTCTTCAAGGAACTTGGCCTTACACAGCTGGCCAAGTGGACGGTCTCGGAAAGTGACGCGTTGTATTTCCTTTCCGAGGATGAAGACGACAATCTCTCGGCGGTGCACAAGTTGCCGCCTTGCCGCTGCAAGGTTTTTTGCCGGGCCAGCCGCAGTGGCGTCAATGACAGCATCGTGCAACTGTCTACGCATGACATCCGCTTGGTCGATGAGTCTTTCCTGACGGTCAAGCAGATGAAGATGGATGCGGCCCTGATGCCGGTCCGTTTCGTGGATACGGCCTGCGATGACGCGGGCCAGCCCCTGGGCTGGGTACGGTCCGGATTCCATTCCATGGTCCTGGGTTTCGGGGAAACCGGCCAGGGTATGCTTTCGTATCTTTACGAGTTCGGCGCCTTCGTAGGGGAAGACAAGAAGCCATTGGCTTTCTGCTGCGATGTAGTGGACCGTTCCGCCGCCGCCCTGGAAGGAACTTTCCGGATGGAGCATCCTGCCATTTCCGATGAAAAGGTCCGCTTCCTGCCCATGGAGGTCGGCTCCAAGGCATTCTGGCGTTATTTACAGGAGCAGCTCGGCTCACTCAATTACGTGGCCATCGCCCTGGGCGAAGACCAGAAGAATGTCCGCCTGGCGTTGGATATGCTCGAGTTGTTCTGCCATCAGGCGATCCAGCGGCTACCTGCCATTGTGGTCAAACTGGATGAACCGGAGAAATACAAGAAACTCATTAATTTCTATATGCAGAACCTGGGCGTGGACTGCATCCGGATTCTGGGTGGCCTGGACGCCTGGACAGAATGGAATATCATTGACGAGACGTTTGAGCAGTACGCCCGTGCCTTCTACGATGCCTATTGTCGTGCGTCTGGCGAACCTGTCGCCTGGGAGGACAGGATCCGCAAGATTGAGCAGGCCGATACCACGCCGCTTTGGAAAAAGAAAGAGTACCGGCGCAAGGTCGGCCAGGATTACTCCGATTATATGCACATGGAGGTCAAGAAAATGCTTTGCCCGGTCCGGTTGTATCAGGATTCTGCTGTGTCAGACGCCATTCCTGTCGAGTATGATGGACAGCATTGTACGGACAGAAAGGCAGCTCCCGTGCTGGAGTATCTGGCTATTGGCGAGCACTTGCGCTGGCAGGCGGCGCACGAAATAGCCGGTTATCGTTGTGGGGACAGGAAACGGGAAGATCTGAAGATCCATCCCGCCCTGCAGGATTACTGGAATCTGCCGGAGCAGACGCGGCACTACGACTGGATCGTGGTCAAGACAACTTTGCAGCTGCTTCATCAGGAGCCGTGACCGTAAAGCCCGAAAGGACCATCAGGCGGATGGCGTTCAGTGCCGTCAGCCTGTCATATTCCTTGTCTTCTTCAGAAAGGTATTCGTAAGGCACCAGGTTGGGGTGCAGTTTCCGTACATCGTCGCGGCTCGGTCCGTAGCGCCAGCCTTCGTCCATGCGTTGGCGGGCCCAGACTTCATGGGTATTGCGGGCGATGGTTTCCGTCAGCGCCAAAAGGGACTCCGGGAGCACGACCCCCGCTGTATCGATGGGCGCGGGCTGGTACGTTGCAGCAGCCTGGCCGGCAGGGTTGTTCTTCTTTTCCATATTGTATGGCAAAAGTGAAATAAATTTGGTACTTTTACAAATTATTTCAGTATCAACCAGAAAAATGGCTTACGACGTTTTTATCAGTTATTCGCGCAAGGATGCGAAAATAGCTGACGAAATCTGTACGGCGCTCTCGGCGGCGGGGCTTACTTTCTTCATCGACAAGGAGGGTATCGAAGCGGGGCAGAACTTTCCGCAAGTCCTCGCCGAAGCCGTGGAATCTTCCACGATTTTCCTGTTTCTAGCCAGCCAGCACTCGTTCCAGTCCCGATTTACCCGCGGCGAGGTGACCTACGCGTTCAACCATAAGCACAGCGGCGCCATTATTCCCTATATCATCGATGGCAGTGAATCCATGCCGCCGGACCTGGAACTCATGCTGGGCAATTTCAACTGGCGCCGCAAGGAACTATGCCCCATCCAGACCGGCCTGATCGATGATATCCGCAAAGCCATTGCCCATCCGGAGAAAGGGACTATCGGCGGACGACAGGTCCTGTCATCCCGTAAGAAAAAAGTGTTGGTCTGGAGTCTCGTTTCCCTGCTGGCGCTGTTGGTAGCGGGAGCCGTGGTTTTTGCCTTGATGAGCGGCCGCGACCGGCAGGACAACAAGGAGGCGCTGTCTGCCTCGCGCTTGTATGAGGATCTGATCGGACAGTCCGATGCGTTGATCCAGCAGGCCGATGCGTTGAAAGACTCTTCGCGTTCGCTGGAGAGTACGGGTGAACAGATTGCCAGCCTGCAACAAGCCGGCCTGCTGCTGGACAGTGCGGTTTCGGTCCGGCATCAGTTTGAAGATACGCCTTTCAAGGGGCTTTTCGGCAAGGAAATGGAGAGCCGTTCGGCGCGTGTGCAGGCCAAACTCGACTCCATGGCCGCTTCCTGGGCTGATTATGCCAAGGAATCCTATGCCTTATACCGGATATCCCATCGTGATTCGGAACGGGAGAACGTACTTTCCTGCATCGGTTATGTCCTCTCCATCCGCCCCGATCCTGAATTAGAAAACATCAAAAAGCAACTTTCCTTATGAAAAGAATCGTCCTCCTGTTGGCGGTCCTGCTGCTGACAGTATCCCAGGCTTTGGCCCAAAAATCATTCGATATGCGCTACAGCGAAGCTGTGGAGTATTACACGGGCAAGCAATACGATCTGGCCATCAAGACCCTCGAGGCGGCCAAGAAGGCACCGGGCGTCACGTCCGACCAAAAAGCGCAGGCGGACCGGCTGCTGCGGCAGTGCCGTTCAGCCTTGGCCAAACTGGGCGACCTGAATCTCTCCAAGGAAACGATCCTGGCGCCGGGCGAAGGGTTCCGGGACAGTATTTATGTGACAGCAGGCAAGAAGTGGGAAGTGACGGCGGCGCCCTCCTGGTGCAAGACGGAAATCGATACGGATGTGCTGTTCCTGAGTATCGCGCCGAACGAAGCGGAAGCTTCCCGGAAAGGGGTCGTGGAGGTTTCGATGGGGAAGGAGCGGACCGCTTACGTGCTGGTTTCCCAGGATGGCCGGCGGGATACCGAATATACGGTGTATATCCGTACCGTACCCGAGCGTTCCATCATCTACGTCGACCAGAACACGGGCATGCTTTCCGACCAGTTCCAGCTCAAGGAAGGTGCGCACCACGTCCGGATTGAAAAGAATGGGTTCGAGCATATCGACACCGTCCTTTTCGTGCCCCGCAATCCTCGGGAGGAAGACCTGTACCACCGCATCCAGCTGCAGCCTTCCTTCGCCTTGCTGTCGGTCGATATCAAGCCGGAAGAGGGCCTGATTTTCGATGCGGATGCCACCCTGGACATCAGCGGCCGGCAGATCGACATGCGCCCCAATAACCTAAAGAGTTTCAATGTGGACCAGGAGATCAGTTACTACAGCCTGTATGAGGGCAATGTGATTCCGCTGCATCCGGGCCAGTATGTGCTTCGGGCCGAGTCCGACGGATTCAAAGTGGATATCAAGAACGTGATTCTCGAAAAAGGCAAGACGGTGCACATCGATTTCACCCTTGCAGCCATTTATGGCATGCTTTCCGTGCAGGATGCGGAGAACGCGGTGGATGCACGGGTCTTCATCGACGAGAAAGAAGTCGGGCAGCTTCCGTTCAACGGCAAGATCAAGACAGGACATCACACGCTGCGGGTCGAGAAACCGGGCTTCCTGTCCGAACATCCCCTTTATGAATTCGACATCGAGGAAGGGAAGGAATTCCTGCTCAACATATCGATGAACCGGTTCACGACCTATTCCTTCACGTCGGATCCGGCGTATTGCAAACTGTATATCGACGGAGAACTGGCTGGTACGACCCCGTTGAAGGTCCAACTGGTCGAAGGCCTGCACCAGATGCAATATGAGAAGCAGGGCTATTTCACCTATTCGGAGGAACTCAAGGCGGAGGCTGCTGACGATGAGCAGGAATATCTCATCAAGATGGTCAAGACCTGGCCACTTCCCATCACTTGCGACGAGGACAGCCTGCGGATTACCATTACCAAGGGCCGGGGCTTGAATAAAGTGACTTATGTGGACGATGTGAAAACGCCGGCCGTCGTCGAACTGCCGGTGAGCAAGTCCCTCTACCATGTGACGCTTTCACGCCGCAACCTGACGAAAGCCTATGACGGCTATTTCTGGTTCCGCAGCGGAAACCGTGACCGGCTCAATCTGCTTTCTTATTCCCGGGAGAATTTCCGCATGTTCGGGGTGAACTATTATCTCAAGCGCCCCAAGCCGTTCTTGCACGATACCCAGTTTGAAAAAGGTTTCCAGCGTATCGGCGAGGTCACCCTTGGGGAACTGATGCTTTTCTCGGGTATGACAACCTCAGCGGCCAAGGCTGCTTTCTTCTGGCCCTCGGACCCGCAGCGTCACATCCATTATCCGGCCAATACGGCGGGCAAATACGGTCTTGAACCGGGCGATGAACATTACCAGGACGTGACCTTCCTGCCTGCACTGACGATGATCTTCCTCAACGAGGAGTTCCGTATCGGAGGCGCCCTGCATAACAATGCTGACATCGACCTGCTGGCCGCTTACAGCTGGTATCCCAATTTGAGCAAGATTATCCCGTTCACGCACGTGTCGGGTCATGATATCTTCCTGGGCGGCGAAATCACCTCGCGTTTCCCCATCCTCAATGTCAATATCCGGGCGGGTCTGATGGCGTTCTATGGACAAGCCAACATCTGCCGGCCTGCCGATGTGGTCAAGTATTCGTCCGCAGTGCAGGAACGGTATATTTCAGCCCCCTATGTGATTCCGTACAACGATGCCCAGTTTGTCATCTCCGTAGGCGTCAAACTCGGTACCCGCGACGCCAAAGGCAACAACATCCTCCGCGTCTTTTAAGACAGATCGTCCTCTCCGAAAAGAACGGGCAAGGTCTCCTTTCATCACTGGGACCTTGCCCGTCCTTTCGTAGGTGCAGTGATGCAGGACGCGGTTCACTCGGGCAAGGTGTCGGCCATCCAACGAGACCTTGCCCGTCCCCTAAAACGGATCAGCGGAAGGTCATCGTATCGCGTAGTCAGTCGAAGGCAAGGCATTCATTCATAAATTGGATCATGCGGGCGTTGACGTTCTGGGATTCCGGAAGGTCGGGGGCAGTAACGTTATGGACGTGGCCGATTTGTTTATCGGTCGAGGAGACGTCGATGAAGGTCAGGGGGCTGGTCCGGGCGTCGCAGTCGGCTTTGAGGAGGACGGATTCGGAGCGAATGAAGTCGCGGAGGCAGGTCGAGACGAGCAGCGGGCCATGATAACTGTCGATGAAGGTACGTGGGGAGATGGATTTCATCCACGCGTCGTTTTCGTAGCGCGGGCCCAGGAACCAAGCGCGGGCGCCTTTGGAGAATCGTTCCACTTTGGCGAACGAAGCGAAGTCATAAGCCGGGCAGTTGAGCATCGCGCCGCGGGATTTGAAGACCGCAGGTCGGATGGGCATCGCAGGATTCTCCGTGCCTTCGGCCATATAGAGGGCCAGGTGCCCGCCGGCGGAATCGCCCGTCAGGAACATCCGGTCTGGATTGAGTCCCAGTTCATCGGCGTGCACAGTCAGATAGTCGAGCGCCGCTGCGCAGTCGCGCAGTTCATCTTCCACGTCCGTCACCCCATCGTTCACCCGATACTCCAGAAGAACCACATCGAACCCTTCTTTCAAGAACACCGAAGCGAACCGACGATTATTCTCCCGCTTCCCCGCCACATAGAATCCGCCGTGGATATCGATCAGGACGGCATCTTTCCGGACATCTGCAGGGGCATAGTAGATGTCGACGACCTGGGCCGAAACCCCTCCATCGACATAGGGAACGTTCAATTTCTTCTCCACGGAATCCGCATACGCGGCTTCCGCCTTGACCTTATTCGTTCCCGCAACCATCATTTTCAGAATCGGTTTGGTCACCTTGATGCTGCAGCCGGTAAGGCCGCAGAGAAGCGATAGAAAAGCGAGGGTAAATAGCGTTCGTTTCATCGGTTAACGTTCCTGGTTAATGCGATAACAAATATAGGAATTCTTTATATGAGTTTGAAACGGATGAAGCCCTTGTCGGGAAGAAACATTCCTCCGCTCAGGCCACTCCGACTATAAGGCCATGAAACTCTGCATCGATATCGTGGATTCCATCAAGACGAGTTTGATGACGAAGTTTGATGGGTTGTTGTAACCTCAGACAGCAGTAGTCCAAAAGTATAGATGAAAGCATCCCCTTATTGGGGTAGCCACATAAAGAAGAGTAAAACCAAATCAGTACTCTTTTTCCCTAGGAAATCATTGAATGGTTTTGAGATGATAGTGTTCATCCCTCATTGAACCGTTGCATGAAGAAATCCATCTGCATAATGTCGCGAAGCTCAAATATACCCTCGTTCCCTTTTGCGTGAATAATCATAGTTTCTGCTTCCTTCTTGAGATAATCGAAGCCGTAGACATTGAATACTGTAGGAAATACTTCGAGGTATAAAGGATGTGATAAAAACCAAAACAAAAATACCCCGGAACCGTTCATATCAGCGATCAACTTTTGAGACATTGGCAGTTTTGGTGTCTGGTTGAAATCAGGAGCTAGCACGACATTGTTAAAAGCGTAGAACACCCTTAAATCTCCCTTGTTGTATCTTGCAAAATCTCGTATAGCAGCAAACTTTGGATTATTCCCATCCCCAGTCTCTTTATGATACATCTGAAGAAATACTTCGAATAGAGACCTTTTGAATTGCCGTGTAATTATTCGCTTATTGAATGCCGGCTTAATAATGAACTTCCGTTCTTTATGATAATACCGAAAGAATACAGAGTGTAGTTTTTTGTAAGTGTTCTCATCTAAAGGTTCTCTAATCAGCCGGGTAATATTAAATACCTCTTTGAACACCAAATCCATATTCGGCAGACCTTTTTCTGCTTTTCCAAAGTACAAGTTACAATCATCACAAATGTCTGTTCCAATATCTTCCCCTCCAAGACTGTCGGGAATAACGTGCGGCTTATTAACAAAAGAGACTTCAGGACTCCTTTTCCCACACCAAATGCACTGGCCGGTATTGATATAGCTCAACGTTTTTATTGATTAGTTTATAAGTTCGTTTCTTGGATAGTATTAATCTACCCAACGGTTCAAGATTCAAGATACCTCATTTGCTTTATGATCTTTAACTGACCGTTACAATATGCGATTCTTTCATTGATATATGATAAGTATAACTGCTTACGTGTGTTCTTTATGATGTCGAAACTTGTTTTAACCTTAATCCACATTGCAAGATGATCCTCGATGGGCTCCTCATTCATGTATACGCTTTTGTGGTAAGTCCAGTCAATACTTTTAAAGTCATCCAGCGTTGGTTTTATCTCTATGTAGTTGCTTATTGCTTTTGGCAATAAATCCGGGAAAAGCTGGTTAATAATGCAGACAACCATATCCACAATTCTTGTGTCTGTTGAGAATCTCGTGACCAATGAACACAAATAATCTCGTGCTTTAGTTTGAACAGACGTATCTATATCTCTAAAGAAAGAATTGAAAATACTATCGTGAGCAATTGCATACTCATTATTCGCGAGATATTTCAATATGTCATTCAATTCGAGTTCGATTCCATCTATATTCCACACCCTTCCAAGAGATAACGCATCAAAACCAGAATAATACTTCTGGGAGGAATCAATCATCGCTTTGATATATTCGAGCAGAAAGGACAAATCGCTTTCCATTATCTTAAATAGAAGTTCCTCAATAAAAAGACCGTCTCTCGATAGCCTTATCTTCTGAATATATATTCTCCTTAATAAGCTCGGGTATGGTTTCAAGTATTCATATGAATCGGGATACAGGTGAATATCAATGATTTGCTCATCTGCTGCTGAGTTGATAACATAGGCACTCTCCACAACTTTTGATACGAAATCAGGATATTTAAAGAATAACCCCTTGTAATGACCGGGAACGAAAACATATCCTTTATGCCATTTCTTGACTAACTCCAAGAATCTCGCTTGATCAATTTCTGAGAGATATTCTTCTTTTGCGGACTGCATAAAGGATAACTCCCACCGCCATGTGTCGGCCGGAATAGTCTTTATCGCAAACCAGAATCGTTCATGGGACTCCTTGTTAATAATGAACTCTTGAAAAGCTCGATATGGAATATAATCTGTGAAATTATTCAAATGTATGTACTTCAAGGCTTTAATGCCCCATTCTTCATTTGCCGCAAATGTGTTATGTACTAAAATCGTGACAACCTCGGCAAGGCCCCACCTCTCTCTATCTCTTAGGGTATGGTATATTACTCCTATTGACTCATATGTTGTGACGAAAGATTCGTAAGAATCTATCGAGATAATTGAAGCTATCCGCTTTTCCTCGTCAGCGGTGATTATTCTTGTGGGAGTCTCCCAATGTATGTCTTCATAGAACCGATAAAGTTTACATGAAAAACGTTGCCCTAGGCTATCAAATTCCTCTCTCTCTATTGAAAGACCTTTAGCAAAACTAATTATTGAATGCACTATCAAACAATCACGCAACTCACAATCCTGAAGTGATTTTCCAATAAGATCAATAATATCAGTTAAATCATTTGAAATGATTCTCGGCTCAGCGCCGATTGAGACAACAGCATACGTTTCCAAAATACTTAAAACTGTCTCGCGATTAAGCTCCTTAACAATCTGCCATACTGAAGTTCGAAGATTTCTTATACAGTCATCTTCCTTTAACTCCAACGTGTACAATGTAACGGCATAGCCAGAAGACTGAGTCGTTGTGAATCTATACCCCAGTAACTTAGGCACAATATTTTCGAAGGCAAGACTAAGTGGGTACCCTTCTGTTAGAGCATCTGAAAAAAAGCGTACCAATTTCATCTGACGATCCAGTTTCGCCAAATAATCATCATAGGAAATCTCTATGTGCTCTCGGATTCCTTTGAGCCATTCACCAAAGACGGAAGGACGTCTCTTCGAATATTGATACCCTATAGCTAAAGCCTGCTCAATGTAGCCTGAATAGTGATAAGCTTTATTGAGAATTTTCAAAATAGGATCAGAATTGTAATATAAGACGTGATTGCTACAGTCTACTGAATACTGCGTGTTATCCTCTTGAGAAACACCATCTACTATTTCGGCAAGATATCTTATTGTTTCTTCTGGAATAAATATCCATACCTTTTCAAGTAATGGAAGGCTGTCCTTTAAATTAGATTTGATATCGGAGAAATACGATAGAATATCATTTTGAATTGCAGCTTTAACATTCTGATATCCAAATAAATTATTGGTGGATATTATTAGATCCTCGAATGCTGATTGATTGTTCGCATAAAACCGTTCGAGAAGTATTTTAAAGGAGAGGACTTTTTTATCCAGAAACGCATGATAGAAAATGTAATCACGCAGATTCTGCTCGGGGATTCTTGCTGTACCATTAATGAGGTAGACTATCTCTGAGTTGTTCAATTGTTCCAGCACTTCATAGAAGTCAGTGGTTTTTACGCCAAATGCCTCCAGAACGGAATTTAGGGAGTCGTTCCCTAGAAATTGTAGGTTGCCGAAAAAAGCGACAACACCTGCAACTCGAAGTTTATCCTTGTCCTTTAAGATACTTGTTTCTTCAGCAAAGGACTTAAAGTATGCCTCAAATAATTCCCCTATGCTATATAATGAGTCTATTGTACGTAACTGGGCATACTGGGCTGCCATAATTGCCAAACGAGGAGAGCCTTTTGCTATAGCAGATATTCGTTGTTGATATCTTTCGTTTTTGATATTATACGGTTCTTCCTTGATGATATCTACTATGGCATCACTACTTAACTTGTTGATTTGGATCGGATTTATCTTTCTGCTTCCAACAGCGGCCAATATATCCTCGTAGGCATAGTCTCGAACTGTCATTACAAGTTTCAAGTGCCCAATCTCCAAAGTATCTGTATAAGATACAATCTGCTTTAGACAATCAAGTCTATTGGCGTCATCAATGAATAGCACAACCTTATTGTTGTAGTTACATAGAGTTGAGAGGTCTTCCAAAATGCTCATCTCTTGATTGTGCATACATACAACTTTACAGCTTGGGCTTTCCTCAGAAAAATGAATTAACGCCTCGATACATATTCGAGTCTTACCTAATCCTTGTGGGCCAGTAACAACAGTAAAGTCATTTGCTCGAATTGAAGTGACAACAGCACTGACTTCAACTTCTCTCCCAATAAAAGGGTTGTCCAATGGCGTACCTATTTTGGAATTTGCTTTCCCATACCGCTTCTTGAATTCTTCAATTTGAACGATTTGACCAGATCCCATAGGTATTCCGAGATATTTATTGGCCAAATCTGCATGTTTCGTGGCAATAATCGTTGATAGCCAATCAATAGAACGCAACTCTAAGTTGATGCCGACCGGGACCCGAGTTTTTAGTGATTCTGCCTCAGAAGTCGAAAGTTTGAAATTAAAGCAAAGGATTATCTTGTCAAGGTCCTCGAGTTTCACCCCTGTTATGCTTGAGTCAAGACACTTTCCGATGTCCTTGGCTAATTTTTTATCTTTATCTGTTAAATTAGTGGAATGCTCAACAAAAACATAGTGACCTCGGGAATTCATGAAAAAGGTGTCAGGGGTTCCTTTTCTTGTCTTATCTCGCCCCAGCACACTACCTAATTTTGAAACGAGTTGCCATTCCGTTTCTTCTAAGAATAGAATGTGGTCACACAACTCTTGAAAAACCGCATCGCCAATTTCTTGTAGTTTCTGTTCTATCTGATGAATCTCGCTCATAGACACTTCTTAGGTATGATGCTCTCTTACTAATTCACAATCTCTCTTGCCAGTGCATTAACGGCATCCACATCAATTGGCTCGGGAATGATTTCTTCGGGCTCGAGATCCAGCAGGAACTGCATATAGGAAGGGAGTGTTAGCAATTGACCTTCCCGACCAACATTATAGTCGCCGAATTTGATGATTTGCTTTACTCCATATTTTTCCGGATGCTTCAAGACAGTCTGTGCGCTTTTTGCTTGAGATGTCCTTGCTTTGACTTCAAGTGGTACACATTCGCCTTTCATGCGAACAAGAAAATCTAGTTCAAGACCGGAATCTTTTTGGAAATAGTATAAGTTTTGGCGCTTCTTGTGAAGTGTGTCAGCCATGAGGTTCTCGAAGATGGCGCCCTTGAAGCCGCCAAGATTGCCTAGCAGGATATCTGCTCGTGTTCCTGGAGAAAGCATTTCAATGAGCAGGCCAATATCTGCCGTGTACACCTTGAAGACGTTGTCCTTGGCGTTTCCTTCCATCGGGAGGCCCGTGATATCGGTATTATAGCAACGGCAGATAATTCCGGCATCTTCTAGCCACTGGAGAGATCCGGCAAAAGCTTCTCCCCGTCCGCCGGGTTTGACCTTGCTATATTGGAACTTTTTATTCTCCTTGGCGAGTTGTTTGGGAATGGAGTTGAAACATTCCCTGATGTGCGGCTTGTCCTTGTCCGGAGCATACTTGATCATGTCATCGCGGTACTCCTTCAAAATGGCTTGATACTCTTCGCTTACAGCATTCATGTTATTGGTGGCTAGGAAAGCGTTGACAGGAGCGGGAAGGCCACCTATGGCAACATAAAGATTCAAGTAATTCTTCATGGCCACATGTATCCCGGCGGGAACAGGTGTTTCTTCGTTATAGAATTTCCTGAGAGCCTCAATGACATCCGGGTTCAACCCATTTGCCCAAAGAAATTCTTCGAAATCCAGCGGATACATCTCGATAATCTCTTCGCTTCCGACAGGGACAGAGTTTATTCCTAAATCTTCTTTGCGGATCAACTTACGGCTTCTTTTCCTTAGCTCGTCACCGTATCCTTGGACGCCCAGAAGTGAACCAGTGGCAATCACGTCAAAACGCCCATCTTCCTTGAAGAACTTGAGCGACGTTCTGGCTTCCGGACATTCTTGGATTTCATCAAAGATGAGGCAGGTCTCTCCCGGAATAAACTTGACACCTTGAATCTGGGCAGAAAGATTGAGCAGAATCTTGTCCACATCCTTCGAACCGACAAACGCGTTAATGCGTTCAGGTTCTTTGATGAAGTTCATATAGACGACACTCTTGTAGTTATCTGCCGCGAAATGTTGTGCGATGAATGTCTTTCCGCACTGGCGGATGCCCATTATCACTAAGGGCTTGTGTCCCGTTTTGTTTTTCCACTTGGTCAGGGTGTCTTCAATCTTCCTTTTCAGCATAATATGAAGTGTTATCTGATGGCAAAAATACATTTTTCCAACGACTTTTCAATGTTTCCCCGTAATTTTTCCAGCGACTTTCCGTGTGGTTGTCGCAATTTTTCCAACGACTTTTAACCCTTCCACCGCATTTTTTGGAACGAATCCTTTGATTTGCTACATTTTCATAGGTGATGAAAAAGTAGCAAAATGAATGATAATGAGTTCAATGATTGATTCTTCGGACTGAAGGTTTCTTCACAAAGGTTTTTTACAAAGCCCTGAATACTATAAAGAAAACTGGGAAGGAAATAAAGAAGACGACTGTAAGCTATAATAAAATAATAATTAACCGCATAATTTGAATTTTACCTATAATTAATTACATTTGCATCGGAAAAGACTGATGCAATATGGACTTGAAGAAGTATTCGAACACACAGATCCTTCAAATGCTCGGACTGCGGTTCAAGGATTACAGGCTGATGATGAACCTTTCCCAGGGAGACCTGGCCAAGGCGGCGGGGGTTTCTGTATCCACCGTCCACAAGTTCGAGACGGGCACGATCACGAATATGAACGTCACCAACCTGATGGCCCTGCTTCGACCGGTCGGCCTGCTGGACCGGTTCGACGACCTAATTCCGGAGCAGCCCTCGAATCCTTATCTGACAGTCCCGGAGCATCAGCAACAAAGAGTAAGGAGGAAGAATAATGGCTAGGAATATAGATAATGGCCGCCTGAGTGTCATACTCTGGGGGAAGGAGATTGGGCAACTTTGCTGGAATCCGGCAAAGGGGAACTCCTATTTTTTCTTTTCACACGAATATCTTGCTTCTGGGCTGGATATCGCACCTCTGACCGCTTCGTCGAAGAGTCCTGCCGCGCGTTTCGCCATCTATGGCAACACGGATTCGGCGAAATACCAGAAACTTCCTCCCTTCATCGCGGATTCCCTTCCCGATGATTGGGGCAACACCCTTTTCGACCAGTGGTTCGCTGAGCATCATTACCACGAGAAGGAAAAGACTCCCCTCGCGAAGCTTTCCTTCGTCGGCAGCCGCGCCATGGGTGCACTTGAATTCATCCCTTGCAGCGAAGAAGCCTTCAGCGCCAACGAGAAACTGATGATCCCGAAACTGTACGATTTGGCGAAGAAGATTGAGCAAGACCGCGAGCACGCCATCATTTCCCCGGAAGAGACACTCACGCAGAAGGCCCTGATGGCCGTCGGAACATCCGCCGGTGGACGCTTCAAGAAGGCCATCATCGCGATGGACGAAGGTGGGAACATCTTCTCCGGCCAGACCTCGGCAAGAGGCGACAGGAAGTATTTCATCCTCAAGTTCAATACCCCCGAGTTCTGCCTCTCTGAGATTGAGAAAACCTGGTACGACCTGGCCACCCGGGCCGGAATCACGATGATGCCGTCCCGCCTGATCGAAGTGGAAGGCATCTGCCATTTCCTTACGGAGCGATTCGACCGCAACGCCGGCGAGAAGGTGTTCACCCAGACACTCGCCGCAGTCAATCCGGAGGCTTATTGCTATGAGGATCTCTTCTCCACCTGCAGGCAACTCTCCATCCCCCAGGATGAGTTGAACGAACTCTTCCTCCGGATGGCGTTCAACATCCTCTCCAACAACACGGACGACCACGCCAAGAATTTCTCCTTCATCATGGAAAAGGACGGTTCCTGGCACCTCTCTCCGGCTTACGACCTCTGCTTCATCTTGAAGACAGCGACAGCCCCGGAAAGGCGTCACGAATTCTCCGTGCGAGGGAAGTTCGAGGACATAACAACCGCGGACCTGATGGCCTTTGCCGCCCAGAACGACATCAAGAATCCCGCGAAATACATCGACAAGGTGAAAGAAGCGCTCAAGGGCTTCCGGTCTTTGGCTTCAGCGAACGGTGTCGCCTCTCTCTTCGTCGACATCATAGAGTCACGGCTGCGCGAACTCTCTCCGGATGTCTTCGCACCGGCTGTCGCCACTTCGGATTTGATCCGGTTCGAGATGACCGACTCGGGAAACATCCACCTTTATGCGATGATCGACGGCCAGGAAAAGAGGCGTGTCTTTACGAAGAAAAGCGAACAGTATGAGGCCGTTCTGGGTGCCATGAAAAAGACGCTCTCTAGAGAGGAGCAGGAAGATATCTTGGAAAGGCATTTTAAGTAGGAGATACCTGGCAGAACTTATTTCATCTCTCCCCTGTTTTTCTTTGCCCGGGCTTGCCTGGAAGGTGGCAAACTTGTATGTCTCCTATGGGACATGCATATTGAGTTACCCGATGCCCTTTTTACCCGGCAGAATCGGGCAAGCCCGATACAAAAAAAGAGTG
>JAEEGI010000707.1_pt1 | contig 92490 bp, 72 predicted proteins | sample 8958751 | NCBI WGS metagenome assembly JAEEGI01 (sample SAMN16246545, study PRJNA631951) | gut metagenome | biome: gut microbiome; feature: rumen; material: KS-attached | host: Bos | place: Iran: Karaj | collected 2018-10 | reverse complement strand
AGCGAAAAAGATTGCCGGCTATTACACATTTGAATTATTTTTATATTTTTGCAGGCAAAATGCCTTGAAATATGGCCACTAACTACAACAAGGATCATCATAATGCAACACCTCATTACAATGGTAACATTTCCGCCTTGACCACAGATTATCTTAGAACAGAAATAACCCCATTGGCAAAGTTTTTCCGTTATGACAAATTGAACAGGATAAAAGGAATGAAGACAAACACCAATGTTGGGGATCCTCAATGCCTTCCCTTCTTTGCTTACTCAACTTACTATACATACGACTATAATGGTAATCTTGACACATTGATCCGTTATGACAATGAAACCAATGAATTACATTATATCGAGTACGAATATCTTTCTGGCAATAACCGTCTGGACTCTATAACCGCATGGTGGGGACTAAATACGGGCGGTTACCGATACGACGCCATTGGCAATCTTATCAGGGACAATGGTGAAGGACTGGACATTTCATGGAATGCCGCGGGGAAAGTTGATACTATCTGGAAGAACGGGAACGTGTTGAGTACCTTCCGATATAGTGCTACAGGACAGCGGCAGATGAAAAAAACAGGAGATACTACAGATTATTACATCCATGATGCCTCGGGTAATGTGATGTGCATATACAGGGGTACTTCAAATTCATTCAAGGCTGTGGAACGTCCCATATATGGCGCCAAGAGATTAGGAGAACTGAGGCAGGAGATTAATCTGACAACCCCGGCAAATCCATCTATCCCGCCCTTCACCATTGGTATGAGGCAATACGAGCTGACTGACCACTTAGGCAATGTAATGGTCACTATCCTTGACCGCCGCCAGCCGTATTCATCGGGGGACAACACCTACAAGCCATATACCATAAGTTCCACCGATTATTACCCCTTCGGCTATCCTATTCCCAACCGAAGTACCAATATCGGGGGATATCGGTACTTTTTTAACGGGCAAGAGGGTGATAATGAGGTGTTTGGAGACGGGGTGAGTTTGACCGCTGAATTCTGGCAGTATGACAGCAGGTTGGGAAGACGATGGAATATAGATCCTGTGTTCAAGGAGTACGAGAGTCCGTATGCATGCTTTGCAGGAAACCCGATATGGTTCGCAGATGATAGGGGTCTTGATACTAGTTTTGCAAACAATTCAGCACGTATTCTATTTAATGACATTTATAAGAGAGTGTGCGATAAGATAAATAAATTAAATGTTAAAATGGAACGACAATCAGACAGGTGGTTGGAAAAAGGGTATGATAATGAACGGATTAACAAGAAAATGGTGCGTAAAATCAAAGAGCTTAATTTAAAACGTTCAAAATTGAATGAAATCAAAATTTCTTTTGATGAAGTGATTAATTCAACAGTTAAGTTTTATTATATAGCAAGATCCAATCCTAATGGTAAGTATCTTTCAGGAGGTGGAACATCTTACGACAAAGAAAATAACAGAATAGTTATTTGGTTTTATTCAGGATTGTCAAAATCATTGATTCATGAGACAAGACATGGTGCCGGTTTCTCATGGAGAGAATGGGGATGGAATAAAGAAACAGATTCGCCATCATATTATGATTATCAAGATGAATTTGAAGCATATATGTTGTCAAATTATTATGATAGAATAATTTTGAAAGGAGAGGGACTAAGCAAAAAAGAGATTGTAAAAATAATAGAAGATAATTATCAAAATAAGATGCACATAATCAAAGAATTTGAACAACATTGTGTCCCAGAAAAATAAGCATAAAATGAGAACAATCGCCATCCTCCCATTGCTTTTTTTGTTGACTTCCTGTGTTCCGCAAAAAAAAATCATCAAGAACGATTTTGTTCCTTGTTGTCATTTGGAGATAAAGCAGATAGTATTACCATATTCTAATGATTATTCGTTTGTGATTACGAATGGGTATCTGCTAATCTATGATTTAAAGACGAAAGAACACGAGACGATAAAAAAGAAACTTATAAAAAAGAAATTAACAAAAGAGGAGATGCTTGATATTGTATCTGCATTAAAAAAAATGGAGAATCTGAAATCCCATTACACCGATGATAAATGGATAGACGGAATTTACTGGGAAATTGATTATTCTTTAGGTAAACTATGCCGAAAAATTGTCGTTGGAAATATGGAAGTTAATGAAATAACAAATCTTTTTAAAACTATCAATAAGATTAGTCCTGAGAATAAACCAACTTTAATTATTTGGTAGCTTCTCAATTTATAGATACTATTCATGTGATATTTTGTTTTCCCCAACCTGAAAAAATCCTATCTTTGCCCCATGAAACCGCCTCTCACATATAGCCCAAAATCCACCAGTTCCAATATCGGGGGATATCGGTACTTTTTTAACGGACAAGAGGGTGATAATGAGGTGTTTGGAGAAATAGCTAATTTTGGCTACGAATTCCGGCAATACGACAGCCGATTGGGCAGGTGGTGGAGTGTGGATCCGAAGTGGAACGAGTACCCGAGTGTCAGTCCGTTTGTTTTCTGTAATGGGAACCCAGTAGTACTGGTGGATTTAGAAGGTAAAGATGTAATTCCAACATCAGCATTAAAAGCTAATCAATCTGTAAATACATTTTTCTCTAAAGTGGAAAAGAATCATGTTTTTCGAAATGTGTTAAAACGTTTTTATTCAAATCAAAGCAATATATACATTCATTTAGGTAAATTGATAGAGCACGGGGAGGTTGTAGGTAAACACAAAGTAGCACAAACACAATCTGCCCAAAATCCTAAAAACCCTGTTGGTAAATATGGGATAGAAAGGATTGTCATTAATAGTGCAATTTTAGATAAAGAAGGAGCTATTTCTGGTGATTTGACATTTGTATTTGGAGTATTATTGCATGAAGCATTTCATGCCAGAATGTTCGACATACGACAAGATGATCCAACCTTTAATAATTATCCGGGATATAAAGATTTTTTGAGTCGACCTCAAGATGGATGGCATCATAATCAAATGGGATCTTATAATAGACGGGATCTTGTTAAGGGAATGAAAGAATTCGATTCACAAATGGGCACTACACATTCGGATGAATGGTATGAGGCCGTTTCATGGGGTGGCCTGCGAGAAACCACATCATGGAAAAGATTTGAAAAAAATAATCCTGAAAAGGCTCAAAGATATATGGAAATTATTAAAAATGAAATGGATAAATTAGGAAAATGAAAATGATAATATTATGCATCTCTTTCTGTATCATGATATTCTGTTCCACATGTAAGAATGTACATAAAGACTCGGATATGGTTACGCAAGTAAGGCTTAATGAAAATGTTGATTCTAATGTTATTAGGAGAAATATCGACACGATGGCATGTGATGAAATAATAGACAATGACATTAAAATGACAGATACAGGTTCTGGTATTGATTATAAAGGGGAAGATTCTCTGTTTAATATATACTCTGAATGCGATTACTTCGCATTGTCAGAAGACTTTTTTTCATATTATAAAGAATATGTGAAAAAAAGCAAGAGGAAAGGGGAAAATATTGATAGTGTGAAAAAAGATTTATTACGAATCATGGATATGAGGGAAGATTCTATAGACAAATGGTGGAGAGAGACTCCGTGAAATCTTCATATTATAAATAATTATAATTTGAATTAAATACGATATAAATATCTGTTATTTCATCTCATGGACCTCACCCTCACATACCGCCCAAAATCACCTGGTACCAACATTGGGGAAACTTACACCTCGCATTCCAAAAAATAATAAAATATACTTGACCCTATTTGTTTCGAGAAAAATATGTAACTTTGCGGCAATAAAAAGACATCGCTTATGAGCACTCTTGAAATTCAAAAAGTATTAGCCGAATACTTCAAAACCCAACCTGTTTTGAAGGCATGGCTGTTTGGCTCTTACGCTCGGGGAGAGGAAACGCCTGAAAGCGATGTCGATGTACTGGTGACCTTGGATTATTCACAAAAAGTGGGGTTGCTAAAGTTTGCCAGTATGTATCTGGACTTAAAAAAACTACTTAACAAGGAAGTGGATTTGGTTGAGGAAGGAACATTGCGCCCATACGCTGCAATTACTGCCAATAAAGACAAAAAATTGATTTATGAGAGAGCCTAGTAGAGATAAAGGACGATTGGAAGATATTGTATGTTATGCCGAAAATGTTCTCTCTTTTGTACAAGGGAAGACATTTGAGGAATTCATATCTGACAAACTATTATATTTTGCGGTGTTGAAAAATGTGGAGATTATTGGAGAAGCTGCATATATGTTAAGCATTCCATTCAAAGACACCCACTCTGAGCTTCCTTGGAATGAAATCATTGCAATGAGACATGTGTTAGTGCATGGGTATAGCAATATTTCTGATAGGACTCTATGGATTACCGCAACAGAAGATGTATTACCATTAAAACTTCAAGTTGAGGAATATCTGAAAAAAATGTAGCATGCAGTAGTTTGCCATGTCAATGCAAATCATTTATAATCAACAATTTTCCCAAAGTACCAATATTGGGGAATATCGGTACTTTTTTAACGGTCAAGAGGGTGATAATAAGATGTTTGGAGAATTGGCAAATTTTGGCTATGAATTCAGGCAATACGACAGCCGTTTAGCCCGATGGTGGAGCGTTGACCCGAAGTGGAATGAGTATCCGAGTGTTAGTCCATTTGTGTTTTGCACAATGACAGTCCGATAATGTTGATGGATCCTAAAGGAGACACACTTAAATTGCAAAAGAGACTTCGCCTGAATTTCGACAAAAGTTTAAGGAAGCAATAGAATGCTTAAATGATCATAAAGTTGCAGGGATTGTATCGTATCTATAAAAATCAGACTCTCCAAAATAGGTTAACACGTTACCACCTGCTACCTGTATCCTGTCCCCTGATTACAGCACGGTAATGGTTCCTGTGAGCTGATACGGGATGCCTCGGTTATCGGTGAAATTAATCAGATAAGTGTATATAATATTGCGATTAATGCGGCCACGATACTCACCATTCCACTTGAAATTTTTGTCATCGGAATAGTATATCAACTCGCCCCAACGAGTATAGATACGTATTTCGAAGTCAGCGATCATAGGCAAGTATCTTTCGTGGAGACAGAAGTAATCGTTAATACCATCGTCATTGGGTGTGATGGCATTCGGCAAGTATACGTTAAGTTCACAGGTTTCTATCTGATACCATGTAGAAACTGAACAATGATCCTGAGTGGCGGTCACGGTATAGGTGCCGGGCTGTGTCACGGTAATGGTCGGGGAAGTCTCGCCTGTACTCCATAGATAGTTTGTCATGTTGGTCTCAACAGACAGTTCTGCAGAATATTCTTCACAGAAATCAGATGTCAACGATACTATGGCGATAGAAGTATCCACCACAGTCAGATGTAAGTTCACGATGCTGTCGCAATCCAGCTGGCTTTGCAATTGCTGGGTCAAGTTCAGTTCCGGCACGCCGACAGTCTGGGTTGATGGCACCACAAAGCCGTGGTTGTCATACGCATCGCCTTCGCAAACCACATCCTCAAAGTTCAGTTCATACACTGGATTTACCGTTAAATGCAGGGTATGGATGCTATCACAACCTTCTGAAGTTGAAAGATGAAAGATGAAAGTTGAAAGATGAGGCGTACCTGGCATGAAAGTGGTGTCGTTATACGTGTATGGCAATTCGCTCTGGCATATTGTCAAGCTCTCCTCTGCGTATGACGAAGGGGTAATGCTCAGGAGCAGTGTCACCATACTGTCGCAGCCGTGGGCGCTTTGCAGATGAATGGAACATGGCAACACACCTGGTGTTGACGTGGCGGTAGCGGAGATGTCAAAAGCATTGTCTTGATACGGATAACCCTGACAAACTACATCGTAGATAGTGTCCGCTACATTATGATAGACAATGACATTGACCACATTGCTATATACAGTACCACAGGCCGCGCTAATCCATGCCCTGCGGAGCGAGAAGGGAGAGTTAACCGCCTGAGCATAATTGTAGTTTTGACTGTTATTTGGTGCTGGAGCGGGATTCCATGTGGTACCGTTAGTGGAAATCTGCCACTGGTAAACGCTACCTGCCCCACCCGATGCGGCAGTTCCTGTAAAGGTCTGCAAATGAGTTCCTTCACACACACCCTGATTGGCAGCGATGACACCTGGCACCATACTGTCGTTCAGATGTGTCAGTATAACACTATCCGTCACCTGACAGCCTAAAGCATCCGTCACGAACAGACGATATTTTCCAGCCGGCTGGTTATTCAGCTGGGCCGTAGTCGAAACCGTAGTCCCTGCTTCGTTCTCCCAATGAATAGGAGTATAAGGTGACACTCCGCCACTTACCAGCACCCCTACACTACCCGTAGAGGCACCATAACAATTGATGTGTGTAATGTTTTGCATCGTAACCGTTGGATTGCTCACGGTCAAATGCAAGGTCAGATAATGGCTGCTTCCATTGTTATTGAGCAGTGTGTCTGTATATACTCCAGCTTCAGTAAACACATGGCCATGCCAAGTGTATGGCAATGATGCCGCACAAACCATCGTGTCAAGCGTTGCACTCGTATTATAATGGACTATGACCGTCTGTTCTACCAATGAGTCACATCCATGGATGGTGGACAAATGGTAACTAAACTGAGACTCGACAGCTGCTCCTAAAGTTATGGTAGTATCCGCAGCAGCAAAATAATATGGCAACTGGTTTTCCACCAATACCAAAGTATCTTGACTTGTCACACTGTGATACACGGTCAAATGCAGGGTAACCACACTGTCACAACCAACTTCATTGGTCAAAACGTAAGTTGCTGTTTCTGTACTAGACGTATAGGTTTGTCCATCTATCCAGGTATAGCTGTCACATGCAACCTGTTCATCTATACCTGTTGTGGCATAAAGGACATGCACCGTCATCACCACGGTACTATCCACTCCCGTCGAGGCCGTCAATATGGCTGACTGCGTGAAACTATGGCTTCCTTCAGCTATAGAGTCCGCCACAAATGTCATACCATTCCAAGTGAAAGGCAACTGGCTCTCACAAATAGTGTCATATAAAAATGTTGTTACGTTATAACGAACGGTTAGGTGGACGGTCAGCATGCTGTCGCAGCCATTGCTATTGACACCAGCCAGTGTTTGGCTAAAAATGCTGTCTGTCATATAAGACTGGCCATTTAACAACAGTGGCAAATCATTTTCCAAAATGGTGGTATCCAAAGTACCGTATGTCGTTGGATTCACCACTACCGTCATTACCACCGTACTGTCCACACCCGTTGAAGCCGTTAAAACAGCCGAATCCAAGAGCATAACTGGTGTAGCAAATGGTTCAGTAGTATTTAATTCGAAAGTGATTCCATTCCAAGTCAATGGCAATTCAGTTTGGCATAGAATCGAATCCCTATAAACCGTCACATTATTCAACACAGTGAGATGAATAGTAAGCACACTATCACATTCGTAAACATTTGAATTACTGAAAGTTTGAGTATGAGTTCCCGCAACAGGATAGGATTCTCCATTCAGCACTAATGGCAAGTCATTTTCGATGATTGTAGTATCAACAACACCGTATGTTGTGGGATTAACCACTACTGTCATCACCACCGTACTGTCCACACCTGTTGAAGCAGTCAACAGAGCCGAATGGATGATAGTATGTGTTGCAGCTTGAATATCTTCAGCATCAAATGATTGTCCGTTCCATATCACGGGCAATGCGCTCTCGCACACCGTACTATCAGCAGGCAATGTAACATTATAAAGTACATGCAGATTTATGGTGAGGATACTGTCACAGCCCGCATAATTAGACAACATCTGGATTTTATAACCCGGTGTCGTATAGGACTCTCCATTCCAAACAAACGGCAAGTCATTCTCCACCACAGTAGTATCCATGCTACCATACGTGGTATAAACCACCGTCACCGTCATCACTAACATACTGTCAGCACCCGTAGATGCAGGCAATATCACCATCTGCGTAGCGGTTTGCGTAAAGATGTAACCATTCCATTCGAAAGGCGTATTAATAGCACACACCACAGTGTCAGCGAATGCTACCACATTGTATATTTCCTCCAAATTGATGGTCACAACACTGTCACAACCAGCAGCATTCTCAATAGTTTGCGTATAAATGCCCGGTATCGAATAGGATTCTCCATAATACACAAAGGGCAGGTCATTCTGCAAGACTGTGGTATCCATGAAGCCGTATGTGGTCGGATTATAATTCACCGTCATCGTCACAACACTATCCACACCATTTGTGGCGGTATATACGACACTTTGCGTACACGCTGTAGTGAAAACCACTCCATTCCATGTAAATGGGAAATCATTGTCACAAATGGTAGTATCCACATAGACCATATCGTTATAAAGAACATTTATATGGACTGTTACGACACTGTCGCAGCCAGCATCATTCGCTCCTGCAAAAGTCAGAGCAAATGTGGTATCCGTTGAATAGGCCACACCATTCATCCACAGCGGAAGATCGTTTTCCAAAACAATGGTATCCAATGTGTTATAAGAAGAAGGAACAAGCTCTATCGTCAATAAAGTAATACTATCACATGCCAAAGCCGTTGAATTATGAATATAATGAACTGACATTGAAGTGGTTTCTATTCCAAAAACAGTATCACCGTAAGTATAAGGCAGTTCATTTTCACAAATTGTGAGCGTATCCTCAATAATATAAGATTGATTTACAATAAGATGCAAGGTCACGATGGAGTCACAGCCGTTTGCAGCACCACCGACATAGGTATAAGTTGGAATATTTGTGCTGGCGTAATATGTTATGCCATCCAACCAAGTGAGGCTGTCGCAAACGATTTGTTCATCAAAATTAGTCACCGTTTGGTTCACGGTCAAGACCATCGTCACCACACTGTCACAGCCATTCACGGTCTGCAAAGTAGCTGTCTGTATACCTGCTTCAATGAATTCAATCTCATTCCAGATGTATGGCAGTTCACTGTCACATATCGTCATGGAATCGGATACAGCATAGGTTGGGTTCACGGTCAAAACCATTGCCACCACAGAGTCACAGCCATTCACGGTCTGCAAAGTGGCTGTTTGTGTGCATTCTTCAGTAAACTCAACCTCATTCCATGTGTATGGCAATTCACTGGCACATATCGTCGTGGAATCATGCACCGCATAAGTTAGGTTCACTGTCAAAACCATCGTCACCACAGAGTCACAGCCATTTACTGTCTGCAAAGTGGCCGTTTGAGTGCCAGCTTCAGTGAATTCAATCTCATTCCAGGTGTATGGCAGTTCACTGGCACAAATCGTCATGGAATCGGGTACCGCGTAAGTCGGGTTCACGGTCAAGACCATTGTCACCACAGAGTCACAGCCATTCACGGTCTGCAAAGTGGCTGTTTGTATACCTGCTTCAATGAATTCAATCTCATTCCAGATGTATGGCAGTTCACTGTCACAAATCGTCATGGAATCAGGCACCGCGTAGGTCGGGTTTACAGTCAAGAACATTGTCACCACAGAGTCACAGCCATTCAGCGTCTGCAATGTGACCGTTTGAGAGCCAGCTTCAGTGAATTCAACCTCGTTCCAAATATAAGGCAATTCACTGTCACAAATCGTCATGGAATCTGGCACTGTGTATATTGGATTCACCGTCAAAAACATTATTACCACACTGTCACAGCCATTCACCGCCTGCAAAGTAACATTTTGTGTACCTGCCGCCGTAAATTCAACCTCATTCCATAGGTAGGGCAACTCGTTGTCACAAATATCTCGTTCATCAGAGACAATGTATGTTGTCGTCACCACCAAAGTCATTGTCACAATGCTATCGCAACCATTCACGGTCTGTAGTGTAACAGTTTGCGTGCCAGCTTCAGTAAATTCAACGTTATTCCACATGTATGGCAATCCGTTGGCACAAATAGTCATAGTATCGGATACCGCGTAGGTCGGGTTCACAGTCAAGACCATTGTTACCACAGAGTCACAGCCATTCACGGTCTGCAGTGTAACAGTTTGCGTGCCAGCCTCAGTAAACTCAACCTCATTCCAAACATATGGTAATTCAATGTCACAAATGATTATAGAATCGGGCACTGCATAGGTCGGGTTCACGGTCAATACCATTGTCACCACAGAGTCACAGCCATTTACTGTCTGCAAAGTGGCTGTTTGTATGCCTGCTTCAGTAAACTCAACCTCATTCCATGTGTATGGCAATTCACTGGCACATATCGTCATGGAATCAGGCACCGCGTAGGTCGGGTTCACGGTTAAAACCATTGTCACCACAGAGTCACAGCCATTTACTGTCTGCAAAGTGGCCGTTTGAGTGCCAGCTTCCGTGAATTCAACCCCATTCCAGGTGTATGGCAGTTCACTGGCACATATTGTCATGGAATCAGGCACCGCGTAGGTCGGGTTCACAGTCAAGACCATTGTTACCACAGAGTCACAGCCATTCACGGTCTGCAGTGTAACAGTTTGCGTGCCAGCTTCAGTGAATTCAATCTCATTCCAGGTATATGGCAGTTCACTGTCACAAATCGTCATGGAATCGGGCACTGCATAGGTCGGGTTAACGGTCAAAACCATTGTCACCACAGAGTCACAGCCATTTACTGTCTGCAAAGTGGCTGTTTGTGTGCCTGCAGTCGTGAATTCAACCCCATTCCAAGTGTATGGTAGTTCGCTGGCACATATTGTCATGGAATCGGGCACCACATAGGTCGGGTTTACGGTCAAGAACATCGTTACCACGCTATCGCAGCCATTTACTGTCTGCAAAGTGGCTGTTTGTGTGCCTTCAGCAGTGAATTCAACCCCATTCCATGTGTATGGCAGTTCACTATCACAAATCGTCATGGAATCGGGCACCGCATAGGTCGGGTTCACAGTCAAGACCATTGTCACCACAGAGTCACAGCCATTTACAGTCTGCAAAGTAACATTTTGTGTACCAGCTTCCGTGAATTCAACTTCATTCCAAGTGTATGGCAGTTCAGTGTCACAAATAATCATGGAATCAGGTACCGCATAGGTTGGGTTCACGGTCAAGACCATCGTCACCACACTGTCACAGCCATTTATCGTCTGCAGAGTAACATTTTGAGTGCCAGCATCAATGAATTCAATCTCATTCCAGATGTATGGCAGTTCGCTGTCACAAATCGTCATGGAATCGGATACAGCATAGGTTGGGTTTACGGTCAAAACCATTGCCACTACAGAGTCACAGCCATTCACGGTCTGCAAAGTGGCCGTTTGAATGCCAGCTTCAGTAAACTCAACCTCATTCCATGTGTATGGCAATTCACTGGCACATATCGTCATGGAATCAGGCACCGCGTAGGTCGGGTTCACTGTCAAGACCATTGTTACCACGCTGTCACAGCCATTTATCGTCTGCAAAGTGGCCGTTTGAGTGCCAGCAGCCGTGAATTCAACCCCATTCCAGGTGTATGGAAGTTCAGTGTCACAAACAATCATGGAATCGGGCACCGCATAGGTCGGGTTCACAGTCAAGACCATCGTCACCACACTGTCACAGCCATTCACCGTCTGATAAGTAACATTTTGAGAGCCGGCAGCCGTGAACACAACATCATTCCAGGTGTATGGCAGTTCGCTGGCACAAATCATCATGGAATCGGGCACCGCGTAAATCGGGTTCACGGTCAAGACCTTTGTCACCACACTGTCGCAGCCATTTATCGTCTGCAAAGTAACATTTTGAGTGCCTGCAGCCGTGAATTCAACCTCATTCCAGGTGTATGGCAGTTCGCTGGCACAAATCGTCATAGAATCGGGCACCGCGTAGATCGGGTTCACGATCAAGGTCATCGTCACCATGCTGTCACAGCCATTCACCGTCTGCAAAGTGGTCGTTTGTATGCCTGCTTCCGTAAACAAAACCCCATTCCATGTGTATGGCAATTCACTGGCACAGATAGTCAGGGAATCATTCACTGCGTATGTCGGATTCACCTTCAATTGCAGAGTCACAACACTATCGCAACCATGTATGGTAGTACCGCTATTCGTATAGGTGAACAAGCCTGCACTATCCTGCTGTGCCAAGTCAAAACCATAGCGGTGGTATTCGTCACCAATACAGATACTATCCTGAATAACAATGTCATATACTGGAAAATGCGTCACACTCAACGAAACACTATCTATGCCACAAAGGTGGGTACCTATCACTGTAATATGGGCAGGAGTGAATGCCTCATCCGTAAAGGACAGGCTCACAACAGGAGTCTCCTGACCACCAATAACATTTACGCCTTCCGGCACATTCCAGTGAAAAGAGGCAAAATTATTAGCATTCGGCAAGATATAAGTATCATAACCATTACGGCACACAGCAGTATCACCTGTAATGGTATTGGAGATAGTGAATGGAGGTTCTACTTTCAAATGTAGCGTAACACTGGAGTCGCAACCATTATTTCTATGAAAATCCCGACTTATCAAACGCTCCCCTACTGTCAAGTCCGACAATTGCAGTCCAAAGATATTGTAATTCTGTCCTACGCAAGCTGTATCATAAATATGGTATAAATGTTGTTGCACCGTAAGATATAAGGTTGTAGTGAGGCAGCCTCCAGAACAAGTATTGACATTGTAGAAAGTATTACTGAACACATGTGTCCCTATCTCATTCTGTGGTGGCAGATTATAAAAATTGTCAGTGTAGCATTCACCCTCGCAGATGGTATCATAAATCACACTATTGACTGCAGGTTGTCCGCTCTGTGTCAATAGCGTGGCCATAAGGGTTAGTTCGCAATCCGTAGTGGAAACCAGACAACTTGCCGTGGTTGTACCATTCACCGTATAGGTAGCCGTTGCCGAGGCACTGCCATTGTTCCACCGGTAACTGTCATATCCCTCCGGTGCAGACAGAGTTACTTGATTGCCATTGCAAGCTTCCAAAGCAAGCTGACCATTTATACATGAGTCCTCCATAACAGGATTCTCATCAATCTGAAAATTTTGATTTACAGACAAATACAACGTATCTACACTGGCACAGCCTTCATCATTGGTATAAGCGTATGTATAAACACCTGTTGTGTCATAGGTCTGGTCATGCCATATATAAACCTCACAGGCCCTTTCTGTCAACACATTATGAGTACCATAAAGAACATCGACATGTTTCGTATCTGAGGATGTACACCCATAATTATTAGTCACACTTACTTCATAATCAGCATCTTCTGTCGGATACACCCATATTACATGTGAAGTGTCACCTGTATTCCAATGACAACTGCAATCAAAGTTGTCAAACAAAGCTGTTAACAATATGCTATCTCCAAGACACATTAGGGAATCTCCTAATATAGATACATCAGACAAAGGACGTACAGTAATTGTTTTGCTTGTGGAACTCGTACATTCCCATTCATTAGTAGCAATCACACGATAAGTCGTGGTAGTTTGTGGACTTACCTCTAAAGGATTTTCTTCTGAATTTGTTGTATCACTTACATTACCTGACAACCATAAATATCTGACAAAAGTGTTATTCGCCACGTTGGCAGTAAGTATCACCGAAGTTTGACTACAAATGGTGTCATGATTGGAAGTCAGCGTAACTACAGGAAGTGCAGCAACAAAAACATTGACATGTGCCGTATCAACAGTAATACCTGCTCCCATCAACGATAAGAAATATTGGCCTGCATTAGCCATGCTTACATTGGGAATCATCACAATTGGCACCGTGGTAGTAGCAGACCAATTTTCTGGTCCCCACCAATGGTATGTAACCCCATCAATTGGATTCGTGCAAGTTAATACCATGGTATCACCTTCACACAAAGGAGCATTATAACTAACATGAGTTATCAAAGAATCATTCTCCGTTAACTGAAAATCACAATCACCAGGAGGATCGGGAGGATCATAAAAAAACACACTTTGAGGACATGAAAGCGGAAGCGTTACAGTACTGCCATTTTGCATATTGCAACTTTGTCCCTGCAACGCAATTGGAAGCAGAAACAAACTGAATATCAGCAATATGACACCACGTCTCATCAGCATTTCGCCTTTTTAAGGTATAATAATACAAAAGACAAAAATACGATAAAATTTTAAAAATCACCTTGGTATCACCAATTTCTGCCCCACCTTCAAGGCATTCATATTGCTGATTTTATTGTAATCCGCAATTTTTCGAGCTGTAGTATGATAACGATTGGCAATGGATGTCATCGTGTCACCTTTTTTTACATAATAGACCACTGGTGTGGAGGGTTCTTCCTTGATTTCCGGGGCTTGAAGCATGTTGGCCGTGGAATCCTGTGCCACCAATGTATCCGACACAAGAGGCAGCTCCACTTGTACCGCAGGTTTTGCTGGGGCCACATACTCGTAACCCACCAACAGACGCTGTTTTACCTTGACACTATTGCTACTCAACTTGTTCATTTTCTTCAATTCCGCAACTGACAAATGGTATTTAGCGGCAATCTTCGAAAGGTTATCACCACTTTTCACATAATAATAAATCTTTTTGCTTTCACCCTCGGCCAACGGCTTGCCAGTAAATTGGCTGGTATAAACTTTCATCGGAGTGAAATATTCATCATAGTGATAATTATGGATTGAATCCTGCAATTCAATAAAACGCAGCATATCCGTCACCCTCAGTCTGATGGGATAAGGTTTTGAATAAGCCGGAATAATCAGTCGTTTGTATTGCGGATTCAGGATTTTCAGCTCATCCAAATCGATATTCAACACTCTTGAAACCTGTTCCAGATGCATTTCCTTGTTAACCATGACAGTATCTACCGCACTGGGAATGGCAATTTTCGCTGCCTGAATGCCATAATCATTATGGTATTTCATCAGGTATAAAGCACCGATATACAGCGGAAAATAATTTTGCGTCTCGCGTGGTAGATATGGACTTACCTGCCAGAAAGTCTGCTTGCCTCCCGAACGTGCGATAGCCTTTCGCACATTGCCAGCCCCACAATTGTAAGCCGAGATGGCCAAACCCCAGTCGCCGAACATATTATACAAGTCCCTTAAATGCCTTGCTGCTGCATCCGTAGCCTTGTAGGGGTCGCGACGATCATCTACAAAAGTGTTCACCTCCAAACCATACAATTTGCCCGTCTGGTACATAAACTGCCAGATGCCTGTAGCACCTGCTTTGGAAACCGCTAACGGATTCAAGCCCGATTCAATAATCGTCAGATAAATCAGTTCTTCCGGCACATTATATTTGTCAAAAATGGCCTGCATCCAAGGAAAATAATACTGTGCCAAACCCAGCATAGCTGCCGAAGATTTCTTTCTGCGAATAGAATACAGCTCAATAAAGCTGCCCACTTTGTCATTGTATGCCAAGGGGACAACGGTCACAATCTTCGACAATCTGTCAGCCATCAAGGAATCATTGTGGCAGAAGTTTGTTGTATCATCCGTCAGCTCTGCCAACACGCTGTTAGCGCTAATAATCTCGCGCTGCACATACCACAGGTGGAGCATCTCATCCATCTTGGCACTCTGTTCATCCAGACTGTTTTTTACAGCAACTTCTGTTAAGCTGTCCATCGGCTCATTTTCCTGTGCCGCCAATGGCAGTCCACACAGCCACAAGCCCAGCGTCAACAGCAGGGCCAAGGAAAGGATATAATATTGATTATCAATCTTTAATCTCGTAAGTATTCCATTTAATTTCTTTACCATCTTTGTACAATGTAGTTAAAAAAAGTTCTCCTTCCTCGTTATACTTGAACCAGGCCCCGTCACGCAGACCACTCACATAGCGGCCTGTCAATTTCACTCTTCCGTTTTCCCAGTAAGAAGTATATTTTCCATGCATCACATCTTGTTCATAATGAATCACAAAAGCGGCTTTACCATTCGGATAACGGGTAACCCATTCCCCTGTACGCATACCGTCATAGTAGCTGCCTTTTTCCGAATAATCGCCATTGTAATAAGTCCATTGTCCATCCTCGGTGCCTTCCAAATAATTGCCTTTTGACACCACCCTGCCCTGTTCATCGTATTCCACGTATTCGCCATCCAGTTCACCCGCCTCATAATGAGCCGAAATCATGGTATCCCCATTGGCGTAATACCACAACCAATCACCGGTTTTTCTTCCTTTCTGATCGTAGCCGCCTTCTATTTCAACGGTTTTATCCGTGAAATAGTATTTCCACTGTCCCACAGGATTGGAATTCACATATTTCCCTTGTGACCTAAGTTCTCCAGTCTTGTAATATTCCTTCCACACACCCTGGCGCAAGCCGTTCATATCCAGCACTCCCTCATAACGCATCCAGCCTTCTTCATAGCCGTAACTTCTAACCACCTTACCGTCCTCGTCAAACTCACGGCGGAAGCCTTCCGGAACGCCCTTGTAATAAGTGGCGATAATCGAGGGCTGACCATTGGAATGATAGGCCACTTTTCTGTCTAATTGCTTGGTTTCCTTGGCATCTGCCACCAACTGGTCATGATTATATTTCTCGACAGACAAAAAATTGCCATTCTCATCATAGCGTTTAAGAAAACCATGTATTTTCCCATTCAGGTAGGTCACCTCCATTTGCAAGTTGCCATTCGGCCAGAAATACTTCCAATTGCCTTGTTTATAGCCGAAATTATCCGTTCTGTTAATCCTCTCGCGACGGGTAAGGACACCCCTGTAATAATTGGCTACGGCCACCACAAGTCCCGTGTCATTGAACTCTTTCTCCATGCCATGAGGCACACCCGCCTCATAAGGAGTTTTTTTCTTCAGCCAACCATCTACATGATAAGTAATCACATCGCCCTTTATGGTATCGGATTGCCAGTGTTCAACCACATATTCATTATCAAAATATTGAATTTTATCTCCATCCTTGATACCATTCTTAAAATTGACAACCAGCGTTTTATCACCTTTGTCGTTGTAAAATGTCCAAGTGCTGTCCAGCTGATGGTTCTTTCGGTTTCCTTCCGACACCAAAACACCTTGTTCGTTATAGGATTTCCACCAGCCTTCAGGTTGCCCGTCTTTGAGCAAACCCTCACTCGACTTCTGTCCATTCGGATAGTAGAATACATTATAGCCATTGGGGTCAATGTTTTCCTGTGCATAGCCAAACGGCAGCAGAAAAATAACGATAAATGCAATGACAATGATTATTTTTTCCATATTAACATAATACGAATTGCAAATTTAATGAATATCCTATCGTAAAAATTCTTAAATTCATTTTATTAGCTAACAGGGATTTGTGAATAATACTATCAAAAAATCCTGACCTATCACACCTTACAAATTCTGTTAACAAAAATAAAAGTTAATGTAAATACATATTTATTTTTTTATTGTTATTTTCAAAACTATTTGTATTTTTGCCAACGTACGGTTTTAGATTAAACGAAATAAAAAGTAAAAAATTATGAAGGCAAACATTCATTACGCTATTGCATTGTTTTTGGTATTCCTGATAGGAATGATTTCAGTAGGTTTTTCGCAAAATAATTGTGAAATTCAGCTTAGTGCGGACATACAACACTGTACTTGTCTTAACGACGGAAAAATTACATTTAAATTAACAAAATCCGCGGATTGTCAACTGGACACGTTTAACATTCGGTATACCTTATTCTCACCCCTAAACAGCATCAGCAATGAGAATTCTATCTCTCCTGTTTTCAGCAACTTACCTCCTGGACATTACACAGGAATAGTCAGTGCATTGCATCATACCGGGGAGCCTGGTGTCGGAGCTAATATTATTGTATATGATACACTTGAATTAAACATTAACACTTCCTACACCGAACCCAATGTGGGTATTTTAAATCAAGAATTCACGCTTGAAAACAGATTTGGCATCGTACGCAGCTTACCCTGCATAGCAACAGGGATTGTGCAAATGAGAATCACAGGAGGCAAGATGCCTTATACAGTAAAAGTCATGAAATATGATGGCAGTCATTACGTGCCCTACAAAACAGAAATATTTGACAACCAGCAACATAACGGCAGCAATCCCGCCGAAATGGATTTTCATGAATATTATAATGTTGACAGCCTTGCTGCTGGCAATTACCGGCTAACTTTTTCAGATGCTTGTGGCTATACCCTGCCCGATTACGAAGTACAAATATTGAGTACTCCAAACATTGAAAGCACTGGTTCTTTAACTGATTATGCCAATAATGACAATGGCAATAACCACAATAATATTTATGTCAATCATTTGACAATCAGCAATGCAAATAGTCATTTTGCCCGAAACGCAGCTTATTATATATTACAACAACAGGATAGCGGCAAAGTATACTGGCAATACCGGTGGATCGACCCCGCCCTCAATGGCCATGAGGCAGATACCAGCGAATGGAAGAATGTTATCTTTGGAAGAACAGAGCACAGCATCAATGCGGCCGAAAAATACTGCGACTTATGGGGACATGAACTGAAACTGCAAATACTTGATACAAAATGTCATGGGCAAATAAGTTATACAGTCACCTTACAAAAGCCCAACACCACCTTTCATTACAATACAAGGACCAAAAATTATCCGGAGTTAAGTTATAGCTATACTGATTCGTGTGGAAGACACATCCTCGATGTAAAAAAAACATATTATGACAATGATTTCTATCCCTATAATGATTACAACAGATTATTCACCAGTCGAATTGACGGCAATAGAAACGTACGCTACTTCATCATAGATGTCGCAGAGGATACTATTATCAGTCAAGGTATTACAGGCACCTACAGTGGGGATTTATCCTACCAATACAGCTTTGAATTTGACAGCATTTACCATGGGAAAACTGCCAAATTCAAAGTATTGGACGCCATGAATTGTATCATCGACGAAAAAGACATCACGGTGTCTTCGGAACCTATAGAGACCATAAGCAATTCAACCTTCAACATATATGGTTTGGTTGAAACTGCAAATTACTGTGGTTATTCCAAATTCACCCAATATTATACATTTTCCACGGGCTTGTCTGATTTAGACACATTTCAAATAACAGAAAGTCCTGGACAATTCAGCAATATATCCATGGTTTACAAGGAAGACCTACACCAATGGATCAGACTGGACAGCAACAACAATATTTCCATCAGCAATCACCATGGAGACCTTGCCATAGAAAACATGCTTGCCATGGGTAAATTCACATTTCGCTACGTTTCTGGATGTTATACTACTGAAAAGAATCAAAATTTCAGAAATAACAACTATGGTATTGGCAAATATTATGTACCGGAACCCGCTGTTTACCAAATAGAGCCAACTTGCACTGGGTTACGCATCATACCTCTCGCAGGATATTATAAACAACATGGTTTTAATCAATACACCAATGAGCCAACCATCACCACTGCGAGGGCTGTTTTCAGGGTTTATGGTAATCCCAGTTTACCCAACAAAATCACTGGCTATTATCAACTCGGTGACACCATTGACATATCATTGGAAGGTAACATTCGTATTGAAATGTGTGACGAATACAACTACACCAACGCAGAGCACTTATGCCATTTCCGCGACACCATTGTAAAAGTTCTCAAACAGCCGCTTCAATACGATTATTTCTATAGTTATTGCTGTCAGATTGGTGACACAGCCTCAACTGTGAGAACCCGAGCCAAAGGCGGCATTCCGCCTTACCTCTACACCATTCATGACAAATATGGGAACCTACTGGATTCCAATCATGTAGGAGATTTTTACCAGCTTCCTCTACCCCATCATGACACAGTATATCTCAAAGTGACAGACCAATGTGGTACAAGCTTTATTTACAAAGGACAAGTCATTGAACAACAACTGATTAAAAAAGTCTGGTTTGATGATGGAAGCGCTTACAAAACACTCGCAGACAGCAGCTGGTGCCAACTTTTTGCCATCACACTTGATGAGATTGACTACCACTGGGATGGCCCCCATGATTTTTCTTCAAATGAACAAAATCCGCAGTTTTTCATTCCCGTTGACAGCAACATGTCAGGCAAATATTACCTTTCAATACAAGATTCAGTGTGTGGATTAATAAAAGACAGTCTTATGCTGAAAGTAATTACCAAAAGCTATGTTCCGGAATTGATATGGATTGAGGACAGCATTTGCAGTGGTCAAGATTACGACAAGCACGGTTTTCACATCACATCCTCGCCCAGTGAAGAAAGGCGAATCTACTATGACACCTTGGTTTCACTAATGGACGACAGCACCTTTCTCAAGCTCACCATCCTGCCTGTATATCGACAATTGCACCCCGACAGTGTCATCACTCCCTTTGATGAGTATCACTATGCCGGCTTAACCCTGACAGACACAGGCTTATATGAAATCAAACTAAAAACTGCCTGCGGCTGTGACAGCATAGTGTATCTGCATCTTATGTTCACCAAATACCTGCCTTGTCCCGATGCGGTTGACTATAACGGCAACACTTATCCCGCCATACGTATCAACAAGTATTGCTGGACAATAGAAAACTTAAAATCAACGAATTACAGCGATGGACGTCCCATTGAACAGATTTATGAATACCATGCCTACGAATTCCCCAACACAGCAGAGAATGTGAACATTTTCGGCCGACTATACGACTGGTTTGCCGCCATAGACACAGGCTCGCATTCCACACCCGATGCCAATGGCAACGTGCAAGGCATTTGCCCGGATGGTTGGCTTTTACCAACGGCAGAAGATTTTGCGGAGCTCCATACTTTCACGGTCAAACAGCTACGCTCACCTCTATACTGGCTTTATGAGCCAGGCACTAATGAGAGCGGCTTCACATCTCTACCAGCAGGCTTCTATGATGCTTTCATGCACCGCTACAGCAATCTGTTAGGCGAAACCTACTACTGGTCGACTCCCAAGCCCGATCTTCAAGTCATAGCCATACAGCTTTTCGGAGACTGCCTGCAAGAATGTCAAAACCTATCCGGCTGCAACGGCTATAGCGTAAGATGCATCAAAAAAGAATAAAGAAAGAGGTCCCTCTGTTAAGGACTTTGGCTTCTATATCTAAAATATCGTCAAAAACAGCTGTAGAGACGCAATTCATTGCGTCTCTACAGACAAAATCATATCATCGCGTAGAACTCCTCTTCCGAGATGATCGGAATGTTAAGTTTTTGTGCCTTATTACGTTTTTCGGGACCCATTTTTTCGCCGGCCAACACAAAATCGGTATTTTTGGAGATAGACGACACATTTTTGCCTCCATGCTGTTCAATCATACGCTTGATTTCATCTCTCGGGATGGAGAAGACACCGCTCACCACGATGGATTTGTCCGCTAATTTATCCGACACTTGGGCTGTTTCGGCAGCGGACATTTCGAATTGCAGACCAGCATTTCTCAAGGCAATCACCATCTCTAAATTCTCCGTTTGCATGAAATAATCCACGATGGAGCCTGCCACACGCTCACCCACATCATCCACCTGCATCAGTTCCTCTGCTGTGGCATTGGCCAAAGCGTCCACGTTCTTGAAATACCGTGCCAGCTTCTTGGCTGTGGTCTCCCCCACATAACGGATACCAATGGCAAAGAGCACACGCTCAAAGCCGACTTCCTTCGACTTCTGGATACCGTTCAAGATATTCTCAACAGTCTTTTCACGGAAGCTAACAATACGTTCTGCCTTGCCATCAGCGGCAGGAATACGCTTTTCAAGTCCCAGTAGCTGGTCATATGAAAGATGGTAAAAATCAGCGGGAGTTCTCACCAAACCGTTATCAAACAGCACCTCCACCTTTCCTTCGCCAAGCGAATCAATGTTCATGGCCTTTCGGGAGATAAAATGCTCTAACTTACCCTTAATTTGCGGAGGACAGTGCAGCTCATTTGGGCAAAACGTGCCGCTTTCGCCCTCATTTTGCACCAATTCAGCTCCACATTCAGGGCAAACAGTAATAAATTTCACCTTAGGAGCGTCCAACTCTCGTTGCGAGACATCAACCCCAACGATTTTGGGGATAATCTCGCCGCCTTTTTCCACATAAAGCACATCATTTTCATGAATATCATAAGCTTCAATGATATCTTTATTGTGCAGCGAAGCCCTTTTCACGATAGTGCCTCCCAGTGGTATGGGTGTCAGATTGGCCACTGGTGTGACAATACCGGTTCGTCCCACCTGAAAATCCACACTCAGCAATTTGGATGGCACTCGCTCTGCCTTAAACTTGTAGGCTATGGCCCAGCGCGGACTCTTAGCCGTGCTACCGATCTGCTGTTGCATGGCAAAATCGTTGACCTTGATGACTATACCATCTGTATCAAAAGGCAGGGATTTGCGCTTGACATCCCATTCATGCATAAAATCAATCACACCGCTAATATCGATACGTTTTTCCATCACATCGGGTTTGCGAAAACCCCAGTCGTGCAATTTATTCAAACTATCATAATGGTTTCCTGCATAATGCTGATGTCCCACCACAAAATATAATTTGAAATCCAGTCCACGGCGTGCCACCTCGGCGGAATCCTGCAATTTCAGCGTACCCGAAGCGGCGTTTCTCGGATTGGCGAAAGGTGCCTCCCCTATTTCTTCCCGTTCATGGTTCAAACGCTCAAAATTCTGATGGTTCATGATGATCTCCCCACGCACCTCAATCAAATTAGGATAATCACCTTTTAACCTCAAGGGAATAGTGCCAATAGTCTTCACATTGGCGGTCACATCATCACCCTGCACACCATCACCACGGGTGACCGCACGTACCAAAAGTCCGTTTTCATAAACCAGACTGATGGCCAAACCATCATATTTCAACTCACAGACATACTCCACCCCACTGCTAACCAGCTCATGGATACGGCGGTCAAAATCCAGCAAATCCTCTTCCGAATATGTATTTCCCAGTGACAGCATCGGAAACACATGCTTCACCGTACGGAACTGTTTGGTCACGCTGCCCCCCACCCTTTGAGTCGGGCTGTCGGGCAAAGCATATTCAGGATATTGCTTTTCCAGCATAATCAGCTGGTTCAGCAACTGGTCGAAGTCATAGTCGCTGATGGTGGGATTGTCCAGCATGTAGTAATTGTAATTATGCTGGTTGATCTCTTCGGTCAGGTGCTTGATTTTTTCCTCTATATCATTCATTGTCAATTGTCTTTCATTACACAAGTGTCGCCTCTTCGAGGCTAATATACTGTGGTCGCCGTCTTTCACCCCAGACTCACATCTGGGGTTACTGAAATACTGCCTCTTCGAGGCTCCACTGTAGCGTGCCTTCCGCACGCCTGCCTTGCACTCATCATCCTCTCCCTCACACTGCGCACTATCGCGCTTGTGCGGGGTTAATGGGATTTCATGCCTGCGGCACATCCCATCACTTTTTCTGGATTATACCAGAGCCTGCTGTAAAGCCACGGATTTCCGCATCGCCGGAATAATAGACATTTCCCGAACCCGCGATATCGTATTTCACTAATTTTGAGACATTTCCGACATGGATATCTCCCGAGCCAGCAATCTTGGTCTTGGCGATTTGTACATCCCCCTTCGCTGTAATATTCCCCGAGCCCATCAATCTCAAATCCACTTCTACAAACGAGCCATTAAGCGTGGCATAGCCCGAACCTGACAAGGAAACCTCTGCCTCGTCTGCCGTCACTTGCGAAAAATCGACAGAACCCGAGCCAGCGATTTCTATATCCAATTCACTAACTTTCAATACATTTTCACTTTTTATCTGGCCACTGCCATTAACATCAGCATTTAATTTATAATCTGAAAAGCCATTCACAAAAATGAATATTCCCGAACCATTCACCCTCACATCCTCCAATCTCGGAGCACTGATATTAATTTCAAACTTAGTGAATTGCAGTGTTGGATATTGATACTTCGGCACCGACACATCTTTATCTCCCAACGAGAATGACAGCAAAGGTTTTCCGTCCTTCGAGGGCACCTGTTTGATAGACAAATCATCACCAATAGTTTTTATACTGACAAACGGCACGAGATTCTCATCAATAGTGATACTGCAACTGTACTGCTCGCTTTGGGTAAATTTGACGGTTGCCGGCATCGAGAGGGTAATCTCATCAAAGTCCCTGACATCTATCTCTTTCGTCACAATTTTGCCGTTACCTTTGATGGTTTCGGCATTCAAATTACTTATCCCGATAAGAGAGAAAATCACTGATAATAAAAGAAATGACAACTGTTTCATGACGCGAAATTTAATTATGGTTTAAAATGCAAATATACACAATTTTCCACCAACTGCATGGAAACGTGCGTATGAGAAATGATTTTTGATACGTTATGACAGCAAGGCAAGACAGGATTCTCCTATTCGGTGAAGTCCTTCAAATATACGGGCTTTCTGTTCTGGACGGGGTTGCGACACAGCGTTGGCATAATGTGACAGCTGGGCATGCCGTATGCCGGTCACACGGCTAAGGGCAGTAAGTGTTGTATATTGTTGAGCCTCATGAAGAATGGCACTTACCCGTTTTTCATACACCAGTTCATACTCGCCTTTGCAAATAGTTTCCGGAATAGAGTCACCATCTGCGACGCAAGCCTCAATATGGAATTTAACACCTTCCTCTGTTTCTTGTTTAAGCTTTTCGAACGTTTTAGCCGTTGAAAGCACCACACCACAAATGCGAGGGTCATTAATATAGGATGCGTAATTTTTGCCGCACCAGTCCACTTGTACTTTTATTTGCTCCATGCTCTTGTTTTTTAGGCAATTTTGGAATTATTTCCATCCTGCTTGTTTGAAAATACTTTCTATCAGGTATGCATCAAGATCATCGGATAACTTTTGGTTTACGGTCACTTTGCCCTTCTTGGTTGGATGCCTGAATTGACGGTGATCACCTTTGGTATAGGCAAGGTACCAACCATCCTCCTTCAGCATCTTAATAATCTCCCGTACTTTCCCGGTCTTCATGACTACCTTTTTTTCGTGGTGCAAATATAGTATTAATTTTAATACTGTTTACAGATTTTGATTAAAAAAAATAAAACAGATGACTCCGGAACTTTAGTGGTAAATTCTTTTTTATTAGTTTTAGTCATAACATTTCCTTTTTCACACCTGCAAAGATACAAAAAATTCAAACGTAAAAACAATTTTATAAAGAATTTTTAACTATAAATAAGGAATATTTTCTACTGATAACTCTCATTCCTCGCAACTTGCCTGGGCTATACTCCTGACAGCTTGCCTGCGGCTGCAACAAATATCAGGATAAGAAACACATTATCCCGAAACATTTTGTATATTTGCACTTCCGATTCATCAACAGCACCCCATGGAAACCAAAGGTACCAACAGTAAACCCTTGCACCAAAGACTTCTTTTAAGATTAGCATTATTTTGTGCATTAATTGCTGTTGTAGTGAAGGTTTCTGGACAAAGTTCAAAGCAAGAGTCTCTGCTACAGCACGCCTACGAAAACCAATCCGTCGAGGAGCTATACCAGTTCTTCGAGAACTGGGCCAACGACGTAGAGTCTACCGAAACGACAGAAGACTCGCCTTACCTCACCGAAGCATACAAAGTGTTCAGAGCTTTTTACCAGCCTCTCCTGTCTGATTACAAAGGAGTATCATACTACAAAGACAAGCCTTATTATATTGTCCAAGGCTCCTTATGGAAGATTTCCGAAGCGGAGTGCATCATCCTGCCCCATGAAAGAGACTCCTTCTTTGTAGCCCGCATCCGCCAATCATCTCCCAACGATACTGTTTATCAAAATGAAACAATACAATTGGTTTTAAAAGACAAAAGAAAACGCCCTTGTTATGGTGACGGTTTTTGCTGGCCTCTTTTTACCAACATACCCATTATCACACTGGATTCCGCCATTGATTTCCGTCCAGCAGTATTTTTCCCTGACAAGAAAATCGTGTATCTAACAGAGAATTATAAGAAACTTTTAGACAACTTTTTAGGGGAAGAACATATGGGTATAGGTGAAAAGAAAATCGTGCAACCTGCACACGCTACAATAAAGAGTTTTGACAAAATGGGGTTCATTAATAATGCCGCCACCATTTTCTATGGACATTGGGGAGGTTACTGGCAATACGAAACCTATCCAGAAGCCAACCATATCATCTTCAATCCCGACATGAGCCGTGCACTTGTGTACTTCCGTTTCAAGTACGAAGGCGGAGAAGTTCTCCTTGAAAAACAAAATAACGAATGGGGTATCGTAGAGGTTAAATATACCTGGATGGAATAAAAAAGGGGACTTGCGTAAGCCCCAGTATTAGTGATGGTCTATTGCCTGTAAGGTACCAAGCAAAGGTAGACGATAAACAAAGCAAGCACGCACAGGAGAGCCCAAACGTTGGACTATAACTGTGAGTATGCCGGTGAGAAGGTGTCGCCATTTCTGATATCACCGGTGGTGAGACCTTTCTTCAGCCATTTCACACGCTGTTCAGACCGACCATGGTTAAAGGAATCGGGAACTTCGTAGCCCTGGGCTTTCTTCTGCAAGTAATCGTCGCCAATTTTGGAAGCCACATTCAAACCTTCCTCAATGTCGCCATCCTGCAAGGAGCCAAACATTTTGTTATCGTGGTATGCCCAAATGCCAGCATAGAAGTCGGCCTGCAGCTCCAGTCGCACACTGATCTGGTTGCTTTCCGTCTTGCTCACACGACTCATTTGCTGATGAGCGGCATTCAGGGTGCCCAACAAATACTGCACATGGTGTCCCACCTCATGGGCAATAACGTATGCGTATGCAAAATCGCCATCAGCACCCAACTGTTTTTTCATATTCATAAAGAAGGACAAGTCCAAATAAACGCACTGGTCAGCCGAGCAATAGAACGGACCTGTAGCTGAAGTGGCACCACCGCAGCCCGACTGCACACTACCTGTAAACAGCACCAATTTCGGAGGAACGTAGGTCTTGCCCAACTTCTTGAACTCAGCAGTCCACACATCCTCGGTACCTGCCAGAATCTGCTTGGCGAACGTCGCCAGTTCTTCTTCTTCAGCGGAAGGTTCGTATGCTTCGGTCTGGCCAGAAGAACTGCCCAAATTACTGTTTTGTATTACACTCAAAGGATTGCCGCCCATAATCCAGACAATCAATCCCATAACAATCATACCACCGATACCCATACCACCGATGGCTTTGCCGCTCAAGCGACGACGGTCGTCCACATTCGAACTTTCTCTTCTTCCAGTTAAATCCATAATAGTAGTTTTAAAATTTCTGCAAACTTACAAATTTTATTGATACGGAGAGAAATTATTTACTCCGCTTATAATATACACTTCTGTAATTCTTCAGTTCCAGCTTGTCGCGCGATGCGTCGAGACGGACACTCCACGATCTCCGAGCGTCACCCTCCTTGATCCAATTCTGATAGTGTGTTAAAGACTCTTCCTTATAAATTTGAACCCAACTGTCCAACATCTCTTGTTTTTCCGGCTGGACGATCATCTTGCTGGCATCCACTTCAAAATCAACGCTGTCAGGGTTTGTGATTAACGAATCCCCTTTCAGCTCCCATGTCCCAGTTTCTTTATAAATCTTTTTTAGCTTTCCTTGTGAAAAATTGATATTCGCCGGTGATGTAACAATGGACACATAAGAGTAAGTATGGTCCTTTCGGAATTCAAATTGGTTCGATTCGTCCATTGGTGACGAGTTCCATGTTCCTGTCAGACTCTTTACTGTTACGGCGATACCATTTGTGTTGATATTGTTTACATATTCTTCTATCTCTTCATCGGTGATGCTCATCAGAAATTTATTCTCGTCGTTCACCTGAGTCCAGTATTTTAATAAACCAGCTATACTACCTAACTTTCTGGGTGTACAGTCTATAAAATATTTCACATGCTCATCCTCCAAATTTTCCTTCAACAGCTTCCGCATTTTTGCATAGTATTGATCCAGAACTTCTTCCAGACTCAAGTTACTGTCACCATTATTCAGTTCTTCATACACTTTTACAGATATCGGTTTTTGCCAAGTGCTTGCTTTGTTAAACATGTCCTGAAACGTCTGACGGTAATAATAACAAGACTGCACATTGTCGATAAACTTCATGCATCCTAAGTTTTGCCATGTGTCGGGGCTGCTATGGAAGATTTTTTCTTTTGAATTGTCGAAACGGAATTCTTCTCCATCTTCAACAATGAATGAAAGCGCCATACTCAGAGTGTCATTCGGCACGGAATCCAACTGGTTGAGATGCTCCCTGACATATACCGTCGCATTATACTCCGTTTCCATATTCTCCTTCAAGGTTTTCAAGCTGTTGATCGATTCATCAATGTCATGAATCACCATGATGGCCATCATCCGCTGCAATTCTTCCTTCTTGTTATTCTCCACCATCTTGCTACCGGCAAAGGTCAAGCCCACACCAATAGCAGTACCAACAACACTAATCAGGAACTGCATCCACCACGACCTGCGTTCTTTTCTGTCTTTTATTGAGCTCATCTTATCTTTCTTTTAGTAATAAATGTTATTCTGAATGCAATTTTTGGGTTTGCAAATGCAAAAATAGTTAAAAAAACAATCCATAAAATAATATTGTATCTTTGCCCGTTGTTAATTTCAAAGGGTATAAAAAGCTGTTCATCGTTTGAAACAATAGCAAAAAAAGTATCTAATGTATGAATAAAGGGCATTTCAGAAAAACATTGAGTCTGGCAGCAATGGTGACAATTCTGCTATGTTTCCCAGCAAGTTATGCGCAAAAAACGACAAAGACTTTCCTGGAGCGTTACGACCTTTCCACCACGGTGATCAACCCCGACACCGCACCGACCGACGGCATCTATTCCTGGTGGACGGAGTCCACAAAAAAAGAATGGGACGATTATGGAAACGAGCCTAAGGCTGACGAATGGCTGTATCGTCCTGAACCATTGGGCTTCAGAGGCAACAATTTTCAACGCTTTTATATCCACTTCGACAAGGTATCCAAATTCTCGCCTACCGTGTACCAGGTAGAAGCACGCTCACGTTGCAAAGACGAGTATTGCCACATCAAAGGCCAGATTATCATTGATTCTGTAGTGACATACAACTCCAACGAGAACAGCGAGAATAACTGGTATGATGATTTTCTTGTGAATGTCACAGATTACGGGACTATCCATGCCCATTACGAAATGAAGGCCTATATTAATGCCAAACCTATCGCCCGCCTATTCGGTCACTCAAGCTATTCATACTTAGTGCATAACGACAGCATCTATTATGATGCCATGGAGATTGTTGCCGACGGATATGAGAACAACCAATACAGCGGCAAATGGGTTTATCTTGCCACGAATGATACGCTCACCTGCAATTGGGGCGATTTCAGAATTCCTGAATCCCGTGATTTGGATGGCGGCTGTGGAGGTTTTTTACCCATTGAAGAATACTATGATTTCGGCTGGAAATCATACATTGACTTAGAAAGGCATGCTTGGGTAGCTGATCCTGCCCATGAGTATTATTTGTTTTTAAGCCATATTGATGAAGATTGGTGGAAAATCACTGAGGAGGAATCGCATAAAAAAACGCCTAAAGTGCCGGGAAGCTATAGCTATGCGCACTGCTTTCACTATGACCTGCATGGCAACCATCTTGAAGTGTATGAGACCGGCACGATGGATTTTCAAGCCAACGGCACGGCCATCGACTCGGCCCGTCAGGTATATGTGGCGACACTCAAAGATGGCGGCACAGCTACATATGTGTTCAACTATGTGAGTCCCAGCCGCTGGCGCTTAAACAAGAAAGACTTTTACTTCTCCGGCATCAAGGAGAGTTTCAGCATGGAAGTAGCGGAGACATCCTGCAAAGGCTGCGACAAAACTCGTGCCGACGAGTTAGCGAAAGAGATTATCAAGGCCGTTGGCGGCAGCATCGACTACGAGTACAAGTTCCATCTCGACACGCTGACCTCGCATAAGCTGCAATGGAGCTTCACCTACCGCGATGGTCACACCGACACTTGGGAATTTTACCGCTAAAAATAATTTTTTTGATATTAAATCCCTTGCGGGATAGGAAATGTGTTGTGGTGCTTTGTTCTATTGAGATTGAATCCCTGCGGGATATCCTTTTCCCCGTCAGGGGAATCAATATCAATAGAATACAAGATATTCCATATTTTCGAATTACCCTCGAAGATGGTTTAATATTAATTCGTATGCGAAAGACGTATAGTATGAGGAAAAGACACCAACGATACGGATTAGTACCCTAAAATCTTCAACATGGATTTATAACTCTGCTCCTTGGCGAAAAGTTTGGTGCACAACTCACCATCCTCATCCCTATATATAATAATATGTTTAGGAGCCGGCAACATACAATGCTGGATGCCGCCATAACCACCGACCGCCTCCTGATAAGCACCCGTATGGAACAAACCGATATATTGGGGGTCTTCATCATAATTGATTTCTGTCGGTTTGCCCGTTCCTTCGAAATTTGTGTCAGCTGACTGGTGGATTTTTGGCAAGAACACCGCATTCAAATGAGCCTCAGAATTGTAGTAATCGTGACTGTCGCAAGTCAAACCGCCCAAGAAAACACGTTCATACTCACGATCCCAATGATTAATAGCAAGAATAATAAACTGCTGATTGATAGCCCAAGTATCCGGAAGAGTAGTCATGAAAGAACTGTCAATCATATTCCACAACTCACGATCGTTTTGTCTTTTCTGTTGCAAGATAGAGAACAGAACCGCACTGGATTCACCAACGGTATATGAACCGAATTCCGTAAATATATCCGGTTCACGTACTCCCTCACGATCACAAATCTGTTTAATCTGTGACACAATCTCTTCGGCCATGTACTCATAATCATATTCAAAACCGAGAGAGTTTTTAATCGGGAAACCACCACCGATGTTCAGGGAATCCAATTCAGGACAAATCTTTTTCAAATCACAATACAAGTTCACGCACTTAGTCAACTCATTCCAATAATAAGCTGTATCCTGGATACCGGTATTGATAAAGAAGTGCAACATCTTCAATTCAAACTTCGGATTCTTCTTAATCTTACTCTCATAGAAAGGAATAATATCATTGTATCGGATACCCAAGCGTGAAGTATAAAACTCAAATCTCGGTTCCTCTTCAGCTGCGATTCTGATACCCACCTTACATTTGGAGTTCAAAGTCGCATCCAATAAAGTAAACTCATGTTTGTTATCCAGAACTGGGATTATATTGGTAAAGCCCTTATCTAGCATCATCGCAATATTATCGATATACTGCATCTTCTTGCAGCCATTACATATAATATAATTGTCTTTCTCGAACTGACCCATATCGTGCAAAGTCTCCACCAGATTCAAATCAAATGCGGATGAAGTCTCCAAATGCACATCATTTTTCAGCACTTCGGACAACATAAACTCAAAATGGGAACTTTTTGTACAATAGCAATAGTGATAATCACCCTGATAATCGGATTTTGCAATAGCCACATTAAACCATCTTCTGGCCTTCTGGATATTCTGCGAAATCTTCGGCAAATAGGTAATTTTCAATGGTGTTCCGTATTGCTTGATAATATCCATCAATGGAACAGTATTGAATATCAATTCATTATCTTCCACTTTAAATTCTTCTTGCGGAAATTCGTAAGTCTGTGAAATCAGATCAATGTACTTTGTTCTCATCTTGAAATTGATTTTTATAATTACCAGCGGCAAAAGTACAAAATAAATTAATCGGATTACACAAAATAATACAATCCAACTAATTTAAATTTGATTTTTTAACACAATCCGAGTTATTCGGATTAAAATTTCAGTCAAACAGCACCTTCACAAAACAGAAACCCAGTATCCTCAAAGAGCAATTCAGCAAGATTAAAGCACCAAAAAAAACTAAAAAACCTCCTTCTGACACTTCCACAATTCAACAAAAATTATTATTTTTGCAAGCTATAACACTATTAATATATAACTCATGAAAAGATTGAATATTTTTTTCGTTGGACTGATTATTTTGCTGGCAGGGATTTCCTGTGACACCGCAAAAAATCCGTATCATTCCCCGAAAAGTATTACCAAAGCATTCTCCGAGAGCTTATATACCGGACATTTTGATGAGGCAAAAAAATATGTGACTCCCGAATCCGTGCCTGTCATCAATTTCTTCCAACATGCCTTCCCTCCCGAAAAGTTTGAAGGTTGTGACCATATCACCCTGGATGAAATCACGGTAAAGCAGCTCACCGACTCCACCGCACTATGCAAATGCATCGTCCACCTGTGCAATGGCAAGACCGGCAACGAATCCACCAATGTGCTGAAGCGTGACGGGAAGTGGTATGTATCGTTGAGACAGGCGAAGGAGGGAGAGAGACAATTGACAATTGACAATTGACAATTAATAATTAATAGTTGATAGTTTTTCATATAGTGATCAGGGGTCAGTATAGAAAACGGAAAACTGAAAGTAATATTCACTCCGCAACTATTAACTATTAACTATTAACTATTAACTATTAACTTCTAAAAGTTAACTATTGAAACAAACTGAAAAAAAATAGAAAATGGGAAATTTTATTGAAGAGATGAAATGGCGCGGGATGATTCATGACATGATGCCCGGCACTGAAGAACAATTAGCAAAAAAAATGACTACCGCTTACGTTGGCATTGACCCGACAGCGGATTCACTGCATATCGGTCACCTTGTGGGAGTGATGCTGCTCAAGCATTTCCAGGAATGTGGTCACCGTCCCATCGTGCTGCTCGGCGGCGCCACTGGCATGATTGGAGACCCCTCCGGCAAATCACAAGAGCGTAACCTGCTGGATGCCGACACTTTACGTCACAACCAAGCTTGTATCAGAAAACAGCTGGAAAAATTCCTTGACTTTAACAAGACAGGAGGCAACGCTGCTATTCTTGTCAACAACTACGACTGGATGAGCCAGTTCTCCTTCTTGGATTTCATCCGTGATATCGGCAAGCATATCACTGTCAACTACATGATGGCCAAGGATTCCGTGAAGAAGCGCTTCAACGGCGAAGGCGATGGCATGTCCTTCACCGAATTCTCGTATCAGCTGGTACAAGGCTACGACTTCCTGTACCTGAACCAGCACTATGACTGCAAATTGCAGATGGGTGGCAGCGACCAGTGGGGCAATATCACCACCGGCACCGAGCTGATCCGCCGCAAGACCAATGGCGAGGCCTTCGCCCTCACCTGCCCGCTTATCACCAAAGCTGACGGTGGCAAATTCGGCAAGACGGAAAAAGGCAACATCTGGCTCGACCCCGAAAAGACCTCTCCCTATACCTTCTATCAGTTCTGGTTCAATTGCAGCGACGAGGACAGCAAGAAATACATCCGTATTTTCACGCTGTACAGCAAAGAAGAAATTGAAGCCATGGAGAAAGAGCACGAGGCCGCACCACACTTGCGCATATTGCAGAAAGCTCTGGCAAAAGACCTGACAGTTCGGGTTCACTCACAGGCCGACTATGATGCTGCTGTCAGTGCCTCCGAAATTTTGTTCGGCAAAGGTACCGCCGAAGGACTGGCCAACCTGTCCGAAAAAATGTTTTTGGCTGTTTTTGATGGCGTTCCGCAAGTAGAAGTTCCCCGTGACCTTATCACCAATGGTGTCGGCATTGTGGATTTCTTGGCTGACAACACCAATATCTTCCCCTCCAAAGGTGAAACTCGCCGCATGCTGAAAGACAACGGCGTAAGCATCAACAAAAACAAAGTCAATGACAGCTGCACCGTCAATAGCGACATGCTGCTGAACGACAAATACATTCTGGTTCAGAAGGGCAAGAAGAACTACTTCATTGTCAAAGTCAACTAAACACCAAGCGTTATGAACTGGGCAGTCATCATCACCCTCATTCTCATTGGCATCCTTGGTTTGGTGCTGGAATTTCTGGTTATTCCCGGAGGTATCGTCGGCATCGTCAGTGCCTTGGTCATCGCCGGAGGCATCGGCATAGCCTATTACAAATACGGTGTGCTGGCAGGCAATATCACATTGATTGTCACCGTTATCGGCATTCTCATTGGTATCTATTTCATGCTACGCTCACGCACATGGAAAAAGCTGATGCTTAATACTCAGATAGACAGCAAAATGAATGAAGTGAATGAAGCCAAAATCAAGGTTGGCAGCGAAGGTGTAACCGTATCACGATTGGCACCTGGCGGCAAAGCCAATTTCGATGGAGAGATTGCCGAGGTGTTCTCCGCCCATGAATTCATCGATGAAAATCAGGAAATCATTGTTTTAAAAATAGAAGGCAACAAAATAACCGTTAAACTCAAATAATTATTCACCATGGAACCCTTTACCATTATTATCATTATCGCCTGTATCATCCTGTTGATTTTCCTCTTGTGGATGGTACCTATCCGCTTGTGGTTCACCGCTTTAGTCAACGGCGTACACGTGTCATTAGTCCAATTAATCCTGATGCGCTGGAGAAAAGTCCCACCTGGAACCATCGTTAACGCACTGATTACCGGCACCAAGGCAGGTATCAAGCTGAACCGCGACCAATTGGAGGCCCACTATTTGGCAGGTGGACATATCACTCCTGTGGTCAACGCCCTAATTTCAGCTGAAAAAGCCAACATTCCACTGGATTTCAAAGCCGCTACCGCCATCGACTTGGCAGGACGTAACATCCTGGAAGCTATCCAGACTTCCGTCAACCCGAAAGTCATCAACACTCCTCCTGTGGCAGCCGTGGCCAAGAATGGTATCCAGCTGATTGCCAAAGCAAGAGTGACCGTACGTACCAACATCAAGCAGTTAGTGGGTGGTGCCGGCGAAGAGACCATCATCGCCCGTGTAGGTGAAGGTATTGTTACCGCCATCGGCTCCGCCGACAACCACAAGGAAGTGCTTGAGAACCCCGACTCCATCTCCAAAGTAGTGTTATCCAAAGGTTTGGACTCAGGTACCGCTTTTGAGATCTTGTCTATTGATATCGCTGATATCGATGTAGGTAAGAACATCGGTGCTATCCTGCAGATGGACCAGGCCAATGCCGACAAGAACATCGCACAAGCCAAGGCCGAGGAACGCCGTGCTATGGCTGTGGCCTTGGAGCAAGAAAACAAAGCCAAAGCCCAGGATGCCCGCGCCAAGGTAATTTTGGCAGAAGCTGAAGTGCCTCTCGCCCTCGCCGACGCATTCAGAAATGGAAATTTAGGCGTGATGGATTACTACCGTCTGCAAAACATCAAGGCAGACACACAAATGCGTGAAAACATTGTCAAACCCGCCAACCCCAACAAAAACGAAAAAAAATAATCAGTAATGATGCGTAAAATATTATCATTCATACTGATCATCAGCATGACGACCTTGCTCTGCCCGGCGCAAAGCAAGGTCGTTGGCTATGAACTGAAAAACGTCAACGGCAACTGCAGCACATACAAAAATCCCCAGTTGCAGAAAGAATTGAAAAAATCAAAGAAAAAATTGGAAAAGAAAACCAATGTGGTCATCGGCTACTGTCCCGAAACCATGGTAAGCGAGAGGCCCCAGAGCCCGCTTTCCAACTTCCTGACCGACATTCTCGTGGAAATTGGTAACGAGTACTGCCAGAAAAAACACAAAGAAGCCGTGGATTTCTCACTGTTGAACTTCGGCGGCATCCGCTCTTCGCTCCAGGCAGGAAACATCACTATTGGCAACATCTTTGAGATTGCCCCCTTCGAGAACAACCTGGTCATCGCCGACATCAAAGGCAGCGAAGTCAGGAAGATCTTCCAACGCTTCAAAGTAAAAAAATGCGAGCCTTATTCACAGCAAGTGAGCATACAATATGCCGGCGACTATTTCTACAAGGCACTCATTAACGGCCAAGAAATCGACAATAACAAAATTTACCGTATGATCACCCTGGATTTCATTGTGACTGGTGGTGACGACATACTCAAAGACATTGAAATCAGCCATGTCGAAAATACAGGTATTGTGCTACGCGACGCCTACATCAACCACATCAAGAAGATGACCGCTGAAGGCAAAAATGTCACCGGCAAAAACGACAATCGAATGAGCATTATTCCTCAACCCAGATAATCATGAAAAAGACACTCGCACTTTTCACGCTATGCTTGATATGGGCACTTGTGGCATTCCAGGTGTCGGCACAAACGCCTCTTGTGATTTTGCATACCAATGATACCCACAGTCAAATCGAGCCCCTGCAAGACAAAGACGGCTCTATGGTAGGGGGCATTTATGGTCGTGCCGCCATCATCGACCAGGTGCGACAAGAAAACAAGAATGTGCTTCTGTTGGATGCGGGAGATTATTTTCAGGGCACACCCTATTTCAACTTCTTCAAAGGTGCCACTGAAATCAAATTCATGAATCTGCTGGGCTATCAAGCAGCCGCATTAGGCAATCACGAATTTGACAATGGTAGCAAAATGTTAGCCAAGCAGTTGGCCAAGGCCAAATTTCCCATTGTCTGCGCCAACTATTTGTTTTTCAATAAAAAGCTGAAGAATATTGTCAAAAAATATGTCATCATTGAAATGGATGGCAAACGAATTGGCATTTTTGGTTTGCTCACCGACATCAAAGCACTGACTTCGCCCCAAAATTACAAAGACATCAAATATCTCAACGCCATTGACGTGGCCGACTGCATGGTGAAAGAACTCCGTGAAACGGAAAAATGCGACTATGTTATCTGCCTGTCCCATTTAGGTTTAGATTGCGGAACCGAGGATAATCCCGATGACATGATGTTGGCCAGTCAGGTGAAAGGTATTGATGTTATCGTGGGCGGCCATACACACACCGTACTGAAAGAGCCTAAAATCGTCAATGGAACCTATATCTTGCAGACGGGGAAGAAGGGACAGAGGATTGGAGTGGTCAGGTTACAGGTGACAGGTGACAGAAAATAGGTTTCAGGGAACAGGTTTCAGAAATTAGTAATTTAAGATTTATACTTAATGATAAAAGTTAATACATACAAGGATTTGATTGTTTGGCAAAAGGCAATGAAGATGACCACATTTCTATACAAAATAATCAAAAAATTACCAAAAGAGGAAACCTACACCCTGAGTGACCAGATGCGAAGAGCCGCAATATCCATTCCCTCTAACATTGCCGAAGGTTTTGGTAGAAATTCAAAGAAAGAATATCTTCAATTCTTATATATTGCCAATGGTTCTGTATGTGAATTGGAGACACAATTGATACTATGCGTCAACATCAACTATTTGTCTGAGGCAGAAATACAGCCTATAATGAATCTTTTATCTGAAATTGGAAAAATAATAATGACAATAACAAAAAAATTAAACTCTAACACGTCAAATTAATAATCTGACCCCTGTAACCTGTAACCTGTAACCTAAAATGAACTTACAAGCATATCACAACATCAAAGATAACCTGCCGGAAGGCGTGCGACTGGTGGCGGTCTCCAAGACCAAGCCCGAAGAGGACATCATGACCCTGTACAACGAGGGACAACGGATTTTCGGGGAGAACAAGGCACAAGAGCTGAAAGGCAAATACGAGCACCTGCCCAAAGATATTGAATGGCATCTCATCGGTCACCTGCAAACCAACAAAATCAAATATATCGCACCTTTTGTCAGCCTGATTCACAGCATTGACAGCTACGAGCTGCTGAAGGAAGTGAACAAACACGCCATCAAGCATGAACGGGTACTGAACTGCCTCCTGCAATTCCACATCGCACAGGAAGAGACCAAGTTCGGCTTTCTGCTGGACGAATGCGAGGCCATGCTCAACGACCCCGGCTTCGCCGATTTGCAAAACATCAAAATTTGTGGCGTGATGGGCATGGCCAGCTTGACCGATAACCAAGAGCAAATCCACCGCGAGTTCCACACCCTGCACGAATACTTCAATCTACTGAAAACCAAATATTTCAGCAACAATCCCGACTTCAAGGAATTGTCGATGGGCATGAGCGAGGACTACCCCATCGCCATTGAGGAAGGCAGCACGCTGATCCGCGTGGGCAGTGCGATTTTTGGGGCGAGAAACTATGCAGTTAACAATTAACAATTGATAATTGACAATTTTTAATTGGCACATCAAAACCATTTACTAATTCACTGTTTAACCAATGTGCTAATTAAATTGTCTCATTAGCACATTAAAAAATTTTGTATTTTTGCCGTTTTAATTTACCTATACTATATATAATGAGCAAACCTGACTATCTATTTGAAACCAGCTGGGAGATTTGTAATAAAGTCGGTGGTATTTACACCGTTCTCTCCACCAAAGCATTCACAGCCGTTAATCAATTCCAAAACAACTATATCTGCATCGGCCCCGACCTGTCGCGCGAGGATGACAAAAGACAGGAGTTCATCGAGGACCCCGGCTTATTCAAAAACTGGCGCGAAAGTGCCCAGGCGGAAGGTCTCCGCATACGTGTGGGCCGGTGGAATGTCAGCGGTCACCCCGTAGTCATATTAGTGGATTTTACGCCCTATTTTGAAAAGAAAAATGATATTCTGACACAATTATGGCTTACCTATAAACTGGACTCCATCTCTGGACAATGGGACTATATCGAGCCCGCCCTCTTCGGCTATGCTGCCGGAAGAGTCGTCGAAAGCTTCTATCAGTTCTACTGCACCTCCATGGACAAAATCGTGGCCCAGTTCCACGAATGGATGACCGGCACCGGCATCCTGTACCTGCGCCAGAAAGCCCCGCAAGTGGCCACCGTGTTCACCACCCACGCCACCGTTTTGGGTCGCTGCATCGCCGGCAACGGACTACCCCTCTATGGCAATATCGAGCAATACCAACCGCAAGAGTCCGCTAACCGCTTTGGCGTGCAGTCCAAGTTCTCACTGGAATACCTGTCCGCCCAAACCGCTGACGCTTTCACGACAGTGAGCGACATCACCAATATCGAATGCAAGGCATTCTTGGGCAAGCCCGTGGATACCGTCACCATCAACGGTTTCGAGAACAACTTCGTGCCGCAAGATGAGGAGTACCAACGTTTGCGCTCCGCTGCCCGCCAGAAACTGCTAAAAGTGGCCTCTACCCTGTGTCAGCAAACCATCAGCGACGACGCCCTGCTGGTCATCAACAGCGGCCGCTACGAGTTTCACAACAAGGGTATCGACATGTTCATCAAGGGCTTGGCCAAATTGAATGAGGACAAGCAACTGCAACGTGAGGTGGTGGCTTTCATCGCCGTACCCGCCGGCACCAGCGGCAAGCGCACCGACCTGATGACGAAACTCAACCAGCCCATCGGCGACAAGCCCGTCATGGATGATTTCACCACTCACCCACTCTACGACAGCTACAACGACCCCGTTGTCAAAAATTTGATAGCCAACAATTTGCATAACGCACCAGATCAGAAAGTCAAGGTTTTCTTCATTCCAGTATATCTGAATGGTGAAGATGGCATTTTCGACATGACCTACTACGAGATGCTTCCGGGTATCGACCTGTCTGTATTCCCATCATACTATGAACCATGGGGTTATACACCACTAGAAAGCGTGGCCTTCGGTATTCCCACCATCACTACCACCAACGCCGGTTTCGGCCAGTGGGCTGCCGCCAACTTCCCCGGTCAGAAGGCCGTAACGGTCATTCATCGTACCGATAACAACGACGAACAGGTAACCGATGGCATCGCCAAAGCCATTTTATACCATACTGCTTGCAACAACGAGGAAACCGAACAGAACCGTGCCAAAGCCACCGAAATCGCCCAACAAGCATTATGGGAAAATCTGTATAACAATTATTTAGACTGCTATAACATTGCTCTTTCCAAGAGCTTTGACCGTTCGGATTTATACCGGAACAAGACCTCAAAAGTGGGACTTTTGGTTGAGAAATTCCAGAAACCCGAACCAGTTTGGCATCATATTTCCGTCAAGTCAAAACTGCCGGAACAGCTCAAGAAACTGGAAAAACTGTCACAGAACCTCTGGTGGAGCTGGAATTATGAAGCCCGCGAGCTGTTCGAGGAAGCCGCTGGCAAAGAACGCTGGCAGCAATACGAAGAAAACCCCGTATATCTGCTGCAGGAATTGCCATACAGCTGCATCGAAAAGCTGATGAACGACAGCGACTACCTCGCCAAATTGGACTTCGTTTATGCTGATTTTGAACGCTATATGAACGAGCCTCGCACTCGCCAAGAGGAGCAGGTGGCTTATTTCAGCATGGAATTTGGTATCAGCAACGAACTCAAGATTTTCTCTGGCGGTTTGGGCATGTTGGCCGGCGATTACCTCAAAGAGGCCAGCGACTGCAATGTCAACATGGTCGGTATCGGCTTGCTGTACCGCTACGGCTACTTCACCCAGCAGATATCCTCCATCGGTGACCAGATCAATTTGTATCCGCCGCAGAGCTTCTCCAAACTGCCCATCCAACCATACAAAGACGAGGATGGCAAATGGATTACCATCAGCTTGGCACTTCCGGGCAGAATGCTATATGCCCGTATTTGGCGTGTGGATGTTGGTCGTGTGCCCTTGTTCCTCTTAGATACAGATTTCAACGACAATACTGAAGAAGACAGAAGAACAACCAACTCCCTCTATGGCGGCGATGTTGAGAACCGTCTCAAACAAGAGATTCTCTTAGGCATCGGCGGTATGAGAGTGCTGGAGAAACTCAATATCCGTCCCACCATTTTCCATTTGAACGAAGGTCATGCGGCCTTCCTGAACCTGGAACGTCTGCGCACCTTCATGCAAGAAGAGCAGATACCTTTCGGCACAGCCATCGAATTAGTTCGTTGCTCCTCCTTGTTCACCACGCACACACCAGTTCCCGCTGGCCACGACAGCTTCAGCGAAGACCTGATGCGCCGCTACTTTTCCTATTACGCAGAAAAATGCAACATCGACTGGCCAGCCTTCATGTGCTTGGGACGCAAGAACATTGACGATATCTATAGCAAGTTCTCCATGAGCATTTTAGCCTGCAAGCTGTCACAGGAAGTCAATGGTGTGAGCGCCATCCACGGCCGTGTCAGCCGCGAGATGTTCAGCTTCCTGTACGAAGGCCATCTGCCCGAAGAACTGCACATCGGTCATGTTACCAATGGTGTACATTATCCTACATGGGCCCACAAAAAATGGCAGTTATTCCACAAGCAATTATTTAATAACCAGTTTATTAAAGACCAATCTAACGACCAGATCTGGAAGAAAATTTATGAGGTTGATGATGCTGAAATCTGGAAAATCAAAGACGATCTCCGTGAAGAACTGATAGACAATATCAAGGTATCGTTAGAAACACAGATGCGCCGCCGCAACGAGTCGCCTGACCTGATAATGAATACCTTGAAGGCCATCCGCAAAGATGCCCTGACCATAGGTTTCGCCCGTCGTTTCGCCACCTACAAGCGTGCCCACCTGCTCTTCACCAACGAGGAGCGACTGAGAAGACTGCTCAACAACCCTGAGCAGCCCGTCCAGTTTGTTTTCGCTGGCAAAGCGCACCCGCACGACAAAGCCGGTCAGGACCTCATTAAGCGCATCTTGGAATTCTCACGTAAGCCCGATTTCATCGGCAAAATCATCATCCTGGAAAACTACGACATCATTCTGGCCAAGAAACTCATCTCTGGCTGCGATGTCTGGTTGAATACCCCGACTCGTCCCCTGGAAGCATCTGGCACCAGCGGCGAAAAGGCCATTATGAACGGTGTGCTCAACTTCAGCGTACTCGATGGCTGGTGGGCAGAAGGATACAAAGAAGGCGCCGGCTGGGCTATCAACGAACAGATTACCTATACCGACAACGGCCTGCAAGACCAATTGGACGCTACCACCATCTATTCGATGATTGAAGACCAGATTGCGCCTTGCTTCTATCGCCGTGATGAAAAGAATATTCCATACGACTGGGTGAAAATGATGAAGAACTGCTTCTATAAGATTTCTCCGCATTTCACCATGAAACGCCAGCTGGATGACTATTACGAAAAATACTACCACAAATTGGAAAAACAGCATAAATTATTAACAGATAATAATTTAGAAAACACTTTCAATTTGGTAAGATGGAAAGAGAAGGTCATCACTGGCTGGGATGGCATTGAAGTGATAGAAGCCACACAGTCGGAGCCAAGAGAGGCAAGTTTCACCTTGGGCGACAAGATTGTCACCACTGTACGACTGAGAATGGGTTCATTGCATGCTGAAGACCTGAAAGTAGAGTTGGTATGCTCCAAACTCGAAAACGACAAACGGGTATTTTATCAGAAGGTACCATTCGAATGCACTGACAATCAGCATGGTATCGCCACTTTCACGTGTACGATTGAACCCAAGGACGCAGGCATGATGGACTACTCCATCCGTATCATCCCCGCCAACCCGATGTTGCCGCACGATATGGACTTCAATCTTGTAAAATGGCTGTAATATTATGGCTATAAAACAGCTGTAATGCTATTATGTTATTAGACGAACTGAAGAAATATAAAGTATATCTCTGCTCGAAATCGCCCCGCCGGCACGAACTGCTGGCGGGCATGGGCATTAACTTCGAGTACCTGCCCACCAATGTGGTTGAGAAGCACCCTGACACCGACAATCCTGTGGAGGTGGCGGAATACCTGTCGAAGCTCAAGCTGTCTCCTATAAAAATGAGCGATTATGCCTCTAACACGATTTTCATTGCCTGCGACACCATTGTGGTGTTAGGTCATGAAATCTTGGAGAAGCCGAAAGATGAAGCTGATGCAGTAGCTATGTTGCAGGAATTGTCGGGCAAGACTCACACGGTCATCAGTGGTTTGACGGTGGCCACACCGAAGCGCAGCATTACCTCGCATCGCAAAACCGAGGTCCGTTTCAGCCAGCTCAGCGACGAAGAAATCAACCATTACGTGCAGCAATACAAGCCTTTTGACAAGGCCGGTGCCTACGGCGTGCAGGAATGGATCGGCTATATCGGCATCGAAGCCATCGATGGTTCGTTCTACAACGTGATGGGCCTCCCCACCAAATTATTGTGGGAAATGTTAGGGAAAATCACCCATAAATAACGGACACAAACAACAATCCCGCATTCCTGCGGCAAAACCGCAACCCCCGCATAGCAAACGATGATATGTGGGATATTACAGCGTGCCGTAGGTACGCCACCATTATTCAATCGAATAGAAAATAAATTTTTCATCAAATTTCACACCCTCTCGAATCAACAATTGTTTATATTCGTCAACAAATTTTTTGTTGGCATGATGTTTCTCCTGATTTCTGATATAATTCGCAATAACATCAATATCTTTAGGTCCACAAGAAAATGCGCCATACCCTGGTTGCCAACCAAATCTACGTACAGACAATTTATTTTCGTTAATCCATCGGGAGCTATCACCCTTGACCAAACGCATCAAATCTGACAATGGTATTGTGGTGTTATGCATGCTAAGCAAAATATGCAAATGATCCGGCATTCCACCTATAGCTATAACATTATTACCATTATTGGAAATAATTGAGCTCATGTACGAATATAATCTATCACGCCATAAATCAGATATTAATGAGTCTCTGTTTTTCACAGTAAATACCGTATGAATATATATGCGAGCAAAGGTGTTTGGTGTTGTCTTATTTTCTTTCATAGTGTTTATTTTTTTTGATTAATATTAAATTTATAACGATATATTATACAAATTATTGTTCAATAAATAAAAATCAAATCGACAATGGATTTTTCCCTGGGACAAAATGGTGTGGGGCTACGTCATTCATGCTATGCGGCGAATGTAGCTATGCCACATGTTAATTCGTCGTCCCGTGTGAGGGTATGCAGCGAATGTGGCAAATGCGATTTCAACGAATTTATTTTTTCCGTATTTTTGCCATAAAATTATTGTGTTCATTAACACCTTTCATGATGTCAGACCACTACTATACTTACAAACAATTCCTCATTGACCGTTTCGGCGAACCTGTGCTGAAACTGCCAATTGACGCGGGATTCAGCTGTCCCAACCGTGACGGTACTGTATGTATTGGCGGCTGCACCTACTGTCTCAACAACGCCTTCGTGCCACGCTACTGTTCATCCGAAAAAGATATCCTCCAACAGATTAACGACGGCATTGAATTCCATCGGCAGCGAGGCCGTGAAAGCCAAGGATATTTAGCTTATTTCCAAGCGTTTTCAAACACCCATGCACCTTTAGCACAACTACAGAAATTATATGAGACAGCCCTGTCACACCCAAAAATAAAAGGGCTCATCATTGGCACCCGCCCCGACTGCGTTGACGAGGAAAAACTGAACTATATTGCCAGTCTAAAACAACAAGCCTTCATCAGCATTGAATACGGCATTGAAAGCTGCTATGACCGTACTCTGCGACGCATCAACCGCGGCCATGACTTCGCCACCGCACAACGGGCCGTAGCACAAACCGCTTCACGAGGCATTCACACCGGTGCACATTTTATCATCGGTTTGCCTGGAGAAACCCCAGAAGACTGGCTGAACGGCATTCCACTCATCAACCAAATGCCCCTCAACAGCATCAAATTCCACCAGCTGCAAATCATCAAAGGAACGGCTATGGAGCAAGAGTTTCAGGAGCATCCCGAAGATTTCTACCGCTTCAGCATGGACGAATATATCGACCTCATGGTGGAGACAGTCAAGCGTTTGCGCAAAGACATTGTGATAGAGCGCTTTGCCTCCGAAGTACCACCCAAATACCTGAGTACCAGCCCCTGGAAGCTACAACGATACGACATCATTTTGCAGAAAATACGGAAAAAAATTGAAAACGGAAAACGGAAAACTGAAAACTGAAAACTAAACACAATTCCCTAATTCCTATCCCCTACTACCTACTACCTACTACCTACTACCTGTAACCTATATCCTCTCCGGCTGCCATGATATGACAGACCTACAAAAATCCCTACTACCTACTACCTACTACCTACTACCTACTACCTACCACCTACCACCTACCACCTAATTACTAGCAATGACTTTGGGGAGTTTCAGCCAGTGGAGGTAGTCATCGCCAAGATTACGCACTGCAGTCTCCCAGATTTTAGAAATCGGCGTGTCGAAGACCAACTCGGGGGTAGCAGCACCAATCACCCACATATTCTTGTTCAGTTCTCCCTCCAACTGTCCTGGAGACCAGCCAGAATATCCTACAAAGAAGCGGTATTTCATGGTTGGAATAGCCTTGTGCTCTATCAGCGATATCAGCACCTCATCCGAGCCGACATATATGCCAGGCAGCAGCTTAGAGGCCGCCTTGGAATTTTCAAAATTATGAATACAGAAGATACCATCAGGCATCACGGGTCCGCCAATGTGCAATTTGTCATCCACCTTAATTTCACTAATCACCTTTCGCACCGACAATTTTGACGACTTGTTGAGCACCAGCCCCGCACATGACTTTTCGTCATAATCCGTCAGCAGCACCACCGTTCTATTGAAGAACGGATCGTTGTAAAACGGTACCGATATCAGGATTCGGCCAGCAGTCAGCGAGAATTCCGTAGGTTTAACATCAAAAAAAGTGTCGGCAGTAGTCATAGCAAAAATGGTTCAGACATACACAATCATCCATTTATTTTTCCAACTGCAAAAATACAATATATTTTATTGATTCAATAGATTTTTGTATATTTGCACTTTAAATAATCCTAAATGAGGTGCTCTTATTTCAGACAAACCCTCCTTTTGTGCATACTTACAATAGCTTGCATTGTAAATGGATATTGCCATAAACGGGATACCGTGGCGGCACGGAATTTAGAGTTTGTCGCCAACAAAGGGCAATGGGAGCAGCAGGTTCTCTACAAGGCCAAACTGAATGGCGGAGCCTTGTTTGCCGAAAATGACCGACTCACCTTCGTTTTTTTGGACCCCACACAGCTGTCACGCTTTAACGAAGCCAAACTGGATCCTACTTTGCATGCCGACGGCCACATCAACGCCGCCGCTTATCAGATGATTTTCAAAGGTTGCCAGAACAATACTGAAGTCATAGGCAACAAACAAAAAAGCTATCATCACAATTATTTTTTAGGCAAGCAAAAAGGCAAATGGGTAGCACAAGTACCTTTATATCAAGAATTAACATATCAACAACTCTACCAAGGCATCAAGCTTGTCTTATACCAGCATGAGCAACAATTGAAATACGAGTTTCACCTATCTGCCGGTGCCAATCCCAACGACATCCAAATCGAATATGCAGGTGTGAATAACCTGAGTATCAGCAACGGTAATCTGATTATCCATACGGATATCGGCCAGACCATAGAGTTGGCACCTTATACCTATCAGATGGACAAAAACGGCAAAGTGCAGGAGGTGGAATGCAGATTTGTACTACGCAAAAACACCATTTCCTTTCAACTGGGAAATTACGACAGAAGCAAAGAATTGGTTATTGACCCCGTGCTGATTTTTTCATCCTATAGTGGTTCATCAGCCGACAACTGGGGTTTTACCGCAACTTACGACAAACACGGCAACCTGTATGGAGGAGGTATCGCCTTCGGAGTCGGCTATCCAACCCAAGTGGGACATCACTACCAGGTGGATTATGCGGGTGGATCCTGTGATGTGGCCATTTCCAAATTTGACTCCACTGGTAGCCAGCTGTATTACTCCACCTACTTGGGAGGCACCGCGGCAGAGTGTCCCCATAGCATGTTTGTCAATGAGAATGACGAATTGTATGTCTTTGGAACCACAGGCTCCTACACTTTTCCCACCACAGCGCAAGCATACGACAACAGCTTCAATGGTGGTGTTCCCGTCAATGTGAACAATTCCGTCCAATTCCCCAATGGAACCGACATTTTCATAACCAAATTCAGTGCCGATGGCGACAGTCTATTAGCATCCACTTTTATTGGTGGAAGCAGCAATGACGGTCTGAATACCGGTAGTCCACTCAGAAAAAACTATGCCGACGAATCCAGAGGTGAAATCATTGTGGATGAGCAGAGCAACGTGTATGTGGTCAGTTGCACCTACTCAACCGACTTTCCCGTCACTGCAGGCAGTTTCCAAACCCAGAATAATGGCAACAAAGACGGGGTCGTCTTAAAAATGGACCAATCTCTTTCTCATCTGATATGGTCTTCCTATATTGGCGGTGTCGGTGACGAGGCCTGCTATAGTATGGACTTAGCCAGCGACAACAGCATTTATCTATGCGGGGGCACCAACACTGCTGACCTGCCCGTATCAGCCACAGCCGTCCAAGGCACATACGGAGGGGGCATCTGCGATGGTTTTGTAGCTCACATCAGCGAAAATGGCGACCAATTGCTGCACTGCACCTACATCGGCAAAGGCGACTACGACCAAAGCTATCTGCTGAAACTCAACCGCAACAACCACCCTTACATTTTCGGACAGACCAAGGCTGCAGGCAACAGCTGGATGCAGAACACACTATACGGACAAGCAGGGGGAGGACAGTTTATCACACACTTCACCCCTACCCTTGACAGCATCATTTGGTCCACAGCCTACGGTGTGGGAGGTGGCAGCGGTCCCGACATATCCCCTACAGCTCTGCTGGTTGACCTTTGCAACACGGTCTATATGTCCGGCTGGGGCAGTCACCAGCTCAACGGTTTCGGTGGCACCCAAGGATTGCCCATCACCCCTGACGCCCACCAAGTCACCACCGATGGCAGCGACTATTACTTTATCTGTCTGCGCGAGGACGGCAACACACCGGTTTATGCGACATTCTTCGGCAGCCCGCACTCTCGTGAGCACGTGGACGGCGGCACCAGCCGCTTCGACAAGAAAGGCAAGATTTACCAGGCCATCTGCGCCGGTTGTGGTGGTGATGACAACTTCCCCACCACCCCTGGTGCTTGGAGTGAAGTCAACGGCAGCACCAACTGCAACCTGGGCGTTGTCAAAATGGACTTCAACCTACCACTCATCATCGCCGATTTCGTAGCCCCCTCCATTGTCTGTTACCCTGACACGGTCTTCTTCGTCAACAATTCACAAACACATAGCCAGTGGACACAATTCCACTGGGATTTTGGCGATGGTACTACATCAGAAGAGAGGACGCCGTGGCACCAATACACCCAGGGAGGCATTTATCAAGTAACCCTCACCATCAGTGATAATAGCAGCTGTAACATATTGGATTCCATCAGCAAAAACATCCTGGTATTAACGGGCAGCTCGCAGACCTTGGCTCCCAAAGGTATTTGTAACGGAGAATTTGTCCAAATCGGAATAGCCCCCTCTGGAGGCACAGACATCCAATATCATTGGACACCAGAAAACACACTCAGCAACCCTCAAATCTCTAACCCCATAGCAACTCCTACCACCACCACAACCTATCAACTGATTATCAGCACTCCCTTCTGCTCTGACACACTCTACCAAAGTGTCAACGTCGAGAATTTGCAAATCAGCCCCATCTCAGATACCACACTCTGCCTTGGAAGCAATATCGACCTCCAATTCAACGTCACATCAGGAAGCCCAACACATATCGTCTGGTCACTGCATCCCGATTACAGCAATCCCTTTTCCGAAAACCAGCAACAAATCAACGTTAGCCCTACAGAAGACACGCACTATTATCTCAAAGTGGAAGGCCTGCTTTGTACCATCGAAAAAGACATCACTGTTCATATTTCCGCTGTAAACATTGAAGAAACACAGCCCGCAAGAATCTGTTTCGAAGACAGCATCCAACTCATGATTCATGCTACCGGCGGCAACAATTTGCAATACCAATGGCAGCCTTTAGACGGAATTGGGAGCGGAAGTAACAGCAACAGTCCCTGGATTCACCCCGCTTATTCAATCACATACACAGTCACCGTTACCAATGAATATGGATGCACTGCCACAGCTTCCATTCCCGTCACCAAACGCATTGGAACTTTCGCCGAAGGTTTGGAAGCCTGGTGCTCCGAATGCAGCATCATTGCCAATACTGTCACCCAGTTGCAGTCCACCAGTTACAGCGGCAACTACAGCTACCAATGGACACCCACAACAGGACTCTCAAACCCTAACAATTCCGAGACCAATGCGACACCTCTCGAAACCACAACCTACACTGTCACTGTCACCGACGAATACGGCTGCACTCTGTCAAAAAAAGTAACCATCGAGGTACTGCCTCTCGAATGTGATGAGCCGCTGGTATTTGTACCCAACACTTTTACTCCTAACGGAGATGGCAAGAACGATGTTTTATACGTGCGGAGCAGCATACTCAAAGAATTCACTCTTCGTATATACAACCGTTGGGGCGAGCTCATCTTTGAAAGCAGCAGCTTAGACAAAGGATGGGATGGGACCTTCAGAGGAATGCATTGTGAACAGGGCGTTTATGATTACTATCTGAAAGGAACCTGTATTAATGATGAGACTATTATCAAAAAAGGAAATATCAGCCTCATCTATTAATTTTTTTCAGAAAACCTTTTGATAATAAAAGATAATTCACTATTATTGCAAAAAATTACCACAATGAAACGTCATCATCTTCTCTTTTACTTTATACTGATGTTTTCAGTTTTTTCTCTATCATCTTGTCATGATAATCTTTTCACTCATGACCATATTGATGCTGATGGAGAATGGGGAATTCCCATTATCAATAAGAAAATCGGCTTGGATCAGCTGTTAGACAGGATGGACAGTGTGCAATATTTGCAAGCAGGAGAAAATGGGGTCTTCAAAATTATCATTGAGCGTGAGGCCAATGAACTTGTATCCATGAGACACATTTTTGAAATCCAAGACAAGACCTATGACTCGACAGGTGTGGTGTATATTGACACACTTCCCACTTTCCAAGTTACAGAATTGCTACCCATCAACCTGAGCAGCGAAGATGTGTTAGTCAAATCCGCCACCATCAAATCAGGTATTCTGACCCTGTCCTTCAATATCACATCCGCCAATTTCGATTATACAGCCATTCTGACAAGCGAAAATATCACTGATATGAGCGGCAATCCCATCCAATTGAATTTTAGCAATACACAACATCAACAAAGCATAAACCTCAGTAACCACAAAATAATGCCCAATGCGATGGGAACACTCATCATCGGTGCCACTATTACGGTCAGCGCCGATGTTCCGGTTTATCAAATCAGCTACGAATGCCACAGCTCCTTAACCAATTTTGTCATTCAAAGTCTTACCGCACAATTTAGTCCTGTTGAAGTGGAATTAGACCAAACCATGGGATTCTCACTGCCACTTAACAAATTCCAATTCGACCACATCCAATTCAATAATGCCAAAGCAAGCCTGTTTAGCAAAAATAGTTTATGTACTATTGGAGGTTCCCTCAATGAACTCAGCTTGCAGGGAGAACAAAGTGGCACTCACCCATTGATTTCCAGTCCTGTTTCCTTATTCTCTCCCCTCTCCGCCAACCAGTATGTGCAAGTGGCAGAAACCAATCTGCAGCCCATCACATTCAATCGCGACATTAACGCGCTGAAATTACGAGGCGACCTCAATGTCAACCCTGATGGCTTCGCTGCCGGAGATATTAACGTGGATGAGAATTCATCCTTAAGTTTGAAAATCAAGACCGAAATCCCCACCAATTTGTCTGTTGACAATGCGGTATATCACGACACTTTGGAAAGCTCACTGTATGAAGCTTTCAATGTGATCGCCTCCCAGTCTATAGAGAAAATCACTATCAGGATTGCGCTGACTAATGCATTTCCTTTTGACTTGACACCCACCATCGAATTCCTGAATACCAAAAATGGTGAAAAATATCAATTGAATTTGAATAACGTTCAGATACATGGTTCCTACAACGGTGTTCCATACGTAAACGAACCCATTTATATTGAATTCACAAATGAGAATGCACAAAAAATCATCCAGTCGGACAAAGTGATTTTCAATTTCCACATCACCACCAATGGAAATACTGTTGAAATCACTGATTCGCAATATGTTAATATCGCAATGGGTGCTAAAGTATCCTATTCAACAATTAATTTTTAAAAGATGAAAAAATACATTCTACTTATAATTGTCAGCACTTTGGCATGGACTTTAGCGGCCCAAGATGGAATCACGCTCCATTTTATGCGTTTGAATCCCTATTCTGACTACTATAACCCCTCAATGCATCTGCAATACAATGGTTATGTAGGCATTCCTGGCATCAGCCATGTCAATGCAGCCTTAACCAATACCAGTGCACGGTACAAAAACATTTATGTTTCCAACAACAACGGGAATATCAACATCAATCTCAATAATTTTGTCAGTAAGCTGTCGAATAAAAAAAACATGTTGAATACCAACGTGGCTGTCAATATTATTGATTTTGGTTTCAGAACCAAGCCCATACGTTTTTCTTTCAGTTATCGTATCCGTATGGACGAGTACTGCAGCTACAACAAAGACCTTATCGCACTTCCCGTACATGGCAATATGAGTTATCTCGGGCCAAAGAATCCGGCACGTCCCGAACTCAGATTAAGTATGAACGCCTATCAGGAATTTGCATTAGGAATGCAAGTGGATATCAATTCCTGCCTTTATCTCGGTTTCCGACCTAAGCTGCTTTTTGGCATTGCCAACATCAAAACAAGGAAAGCAAATGCCACACTCTATACAGACCCGGAAGACTATACCTTGACCATGAACTATGGTATTGAATACTATACTTCAACGGCCATTCCATATAGCATTGGAATGAGTCCAAATGGAGATCTGAATTTCAATTTCGAAACAGAAAACATCATGAATAACCTGGGCAAATCCTTTAAAAATATGGGAGCTGCCCTTGATTTTGGCATGACCTACCGTATCAACAACATGTTTGGAGTTGCCGCTTCCGTATTGGATTTAGGCTTTATCCGATGGAATCACAATTGCAAGAGAACTTACGGTACTGTTAATGAGGCAAATCCCAATTATCATGATGGCAATCTCGTTTTCAACGGCATTCTCCAGGATGTAATGGAACAATATTCGGGCGAATCCGAATCAGTGCTCGACGTGGTCCATAAGTTTTTTCCTATTGAAAAAACTAACATAAAATCTTATACAAGTGTTCTTGCCGCCCGTTTTTTGGTGGAGGGCTACTGCAACCTGGGCAAGCATCACCGTCTCTCCGCCCTGTTCCAAGGCAGAATCGTCAACAAGCAATTCATACCCTCTTTCACTGTGGCATGGAATGGTAATTTCCTTAACTATTTCGACCTTTGTGTAAGCTATACGGTGGCCAAAAGAAGTTACACCAACCTCGGCTTGGGTGTGGGATTCAACTTGAAAATATTCCACTTGTATGTCGTTACCGACAATATATTCGGCTTCATTAATAGCAAAAGCATACAACGCGCTATCCTTAACGCCAACAATGCCAACGTACAAGTAGGTTTAGTCTTCGACTGGGGCCAGACCCAAGAGAAAAGAATAGAAAGGAAAACCAGACGCAACTTCGAAGTAATACCCGAATAATCGCGATAATCAAAAAACAAAAGCTATGATACAATTCAATTACAGTCAAAATCTATTGTTTTCTGATGCTGACATGCAACAACATCAGGAAGAAATCTCGAAAGTCTACCAACAACTGACCACAAAAAGTGGTAAAGGCAACGATTTCCTTGGTTGGCTTGATTTGCCGGAAGAAACTGACGAAGTTTTGCTCAATCAAATCCAGAGCTGTGCCAACCGCCTGGAACGCCAATCAGAGATTGTCGTGGTCATTGGCATCGGCGGCTCATATCTTGGTGCCCGTGCCGTAATTGAAGCCTTGCAACACAGCTACAAAGGCTTCAGTCCCTTCAGCGACAACCATGCCCCATACGTCACATACGCAGGTAACAATATCAGCGAAGACAACCTTTGCGAATTGCTGGAAGTGCTCGACCATAAGGATTATTCCCTGATTGTCATCTCCAAATCTGGCACCACCACCGAGCCGGCCATAGCCTTCAGAATTTTGAAAAAACATTGCGAGGACAAGTATGGCAAAGAATGGGCCAAACAGCGTATTGTGGCCATCACCGACAAAACCCGTGGAGCCCTGAAACAGATGGCAGACGCCAATGGTTACGAGACTTTCGTGATCCCTGATGACGTAGGTGGCCGTTATTCTGTGCTTACCCCCGTCGGCTTACTGCCTATCGCTGTGGCAGGCTTCGACATTCGCCAGCTGATTGCCGGTGCTCGCGCCATGCGTCATGAATTGCTGTCACAAACCAATCTGAACGACAATATCGCCCAACAATACGCCCTGATACGCTACCTGCTATATCAAAGCGGCAAGAAAATAGAATTAATGGTGGCCTACAATCCAAAGCTGGCTTTCTTTATCGAATGGTACAAGCAACTTTTCGGCGAAAGCGAAGGCAAAGAAGGCAAGGGCATCTTCCCCACAGGAGCCACTTTTTCCACCGACCTGCACTCTTTGGGTCAGTATATCCAGGAAGGTGAGCGTCACCTGTTTGAAACCGTGCTTTCCATCCAGCAATCACGCTTCCAGGTACCCATTCCAGAAGATGCAGAGAACCTTGACAAGCTCAACTATCTCTTAGGCAAATCCATTCAGGAAATCAACCTCACGGCTGAAGAAGGAACTCGTATGGCCCATGTGGACGGCAAGGTTCCCAACCTGCGACTGATAGTTCCCAAAGTGGACGAAAACAACTTAGGACAACTCATCTATTTCTTTGAATTCAGCTGCGCTTTGGGTGGCTATCTGCTGGACATCAACCCCTTCGACCAACCTGGTGTGGAAGCCTACAAGAAAAACATGTTCCGCCTGCTTGGCAAGCCCCAATAATCTACAGCGATTATGCAGTTTTTCTATCATCCGGATCTGTCACATCCCGTTTTCGAACTACTCCCCGAGGAAGCAAAACATTGCGTGAAAGCCCTTCGCAAAAAAACAGGTGACAAAATCTATGTTACCGACGGTCAAGGCCGAAGAGCAACGGTGCAAATCATGGATACCTCCCCGGGCCATTGTACCGTGCAAATTCTCGAGATTGAAGAGCAATATGCCATGAGGAAGCATTGCTTCCATCTGGCCATTGCCCCCACCAAAAATGCCGACCGTATAGAATGGCTGGTGGAGAAAAGCATTGAAATAGGCATCGAACAACTGAGCTTCATCAGGTGTGAGCACTCTGAAAGGACAAAAATAGACTTGGATCGACTGCAACGCATAGCCATCTCCGCCATCAAGCAATCGAACACAAGCCTTATTCCTTTGATGCAAATAATTGATTACAAAGATTTTATAATCAACAACAATACCATAGAGCATCGCTATATTGCCTGGTGCGACGAACATAACCATGAAGAGTTTGCCCAACAGGAGCTCAAAGACAAGGATGTTATTTTGCTGATAGGTCCCGAGGGGGATTTCAGTCCCGAGGAAATAACTTTGGCGGAACAGAACGGCTACAAAGCCATCAAGTTGGGTTCAAGGCGTTTGCGCACCGAAACCGCCGGACTGTATGGGGTTTGTGTTTATGCGGGCATGCAGTGATCAGGAATCAGGGGTCAGGGGTCAGGGGTCAGGAATTTTAAAATATAACTTTCAGTTTTCAACTTTCAACTTTCAACTTTTATCATTGGCACATTAAAACTCCCCTCGAACGTACAGCGTGAGACTCCCCTGCGAAGCACTCCCCTTGAGCACGAAGTGCGAAACTCCCCCCTAATTATCATTGGCTAAATAAATTTAAATTTAAGCAGCTGTATCTCAAAAAATTTTCGTATTTTTGCAGCCCAATTTGAAAGAGGCTCTTTAAATTGTGTTACAGACAGTTAACCTCATTGTAAAACCTAAAAAAAGACCTGCAACATTCAGGTCGTTAAAAAACAAAATGTCAGAAGAATTATTAGAAAACCAGGAACCCGTAGCAGAACAAGCTCCTGCTGCTGAAGAAAATCAAGTTGAACAAGCTCCCGTTGCAGAAGCTCAGGAGAAGGCTGCACCCGTTGCAGAGGAACTTCCCGAAGTGGAAAAGAAACCTCGCACCATGCCCACTATCCAGAACGAATACGGCTCACTGGACAATTTTGATTGGTCCTCTTTGGACAAAAAAGGTCACAAGTATGATGACCAAGAAAAAGAAAAACTGGAAGAAGCTTACACCAAGTCTTTCAAATCCATCGACGAACAAGCTGTTATCGAAGGTACTGTAGTATCTATCAACAGCCGCGAAATCGTGGTGAACATCGGTTTCAAATCTGATGGTGTTATCGCCGCTTCCGAACTTCGTTACAACCCCGACCTCAAAATCGGTGACAAAATCGAAGTTTACGTAGAAAGCCAAGAAGATGCCAATGGTCAGTTGCAGCTTTCTCACAAGAAAGCCCGCATCCTCAAATCATGGCAGCGTGTTAACGAAGCTTACGACAACCAGGAAATCATCACCGGTTATGTTAAAAGCAGAACCAAAGGTGGCTTGATCGTTGACGTATTCGGCATCGAAGCCTTCTTGCCCGGTTCACAAATCGACGTTAAGCCCATCCGCGACTACGACGTATTTGTTGACAAAACCATGGAATTCAAGGTTGTCAAGATCAACCACGAGTACAAAAATGTGGTTGTTTCTCACAAAGCCCTTATCGAAGACGTTATCGAAGCCCAGAAAGCTCAGATTATCGCTGGTCTCGAAAAAGGTCAGATTCTGGAAGGTACTGTCAAGAACATCACCTCTTACGGTGTGTTCATCGACCTCGGTGGCGTAGACGGTTTGATCCACATCACCGACCTGTCATGGGGACGTATTATCCATCCCGAAGAAATCGTTCAGCTCGACCAGAAGATCAACGTGGTTATCCTCGACTTCGACGAAAACAAGAAACGTATCGCTCTCGGCTTGAAACAGCTGACTCCGCATCCTTGGGACGCTCTTGATCCCAACCTCAAAGTGGGTGACAAGGTTAAAGGTAAAGTGGTGGTTATCGCTGACTACGGCGCATTCGTTGAGATTCTGCCCGGCGTTGAAGGTTTGATCCACGTTTCTGAAATGTCATGGTCACAGCACCTGCGTACCGCTCACGACTTCCTGAAAGTTGGTGACGAAGTGGAAGCTGTTGTATTGACTCTCGACCGCGAAGAAAGAAAGATGTCTCTCGGTATCAAACAGCTGATTCCGGATCCTTGGGCAGACATTCTGACCAAATATCCTGTTGGCTCAAAACATACCGCTACCGTTCGCAACTTCACTAACTTCGGTATCTTTGTTGAACTCGAAGAAGGTGTTGACGGTCTAATTCACATCTCCGACCTGTCATGGTCCAAGAAAATCAAACATCCGGCTGAATTCACCAAGATCGGCGAACCCATCGAGGTTGTTGTTCTTGAAGTGGACACTGAAAACCGCCGTCTGAGCTTGGGTCACAAACAGCTCGAAGAGAATCCTTGGGATGTTTTCGAAACCGTATTCACCGTTGGTTCTATCCACGAAGGTACCATCACCAGCATGACCGACAAGGGTGCTATCGTTGCTCTGCCTTACGGTATCGAAGGTTTCGCTTTCAACCGTGGCCTGATGAAGGAAGACAAGTCAAACGCTAAGGTTGACGAAGTTCTGCCTTTCAGAGTTATCGAATTCTCTAAGGAAGCCAAGAAGATCACCCTGTCTCATACAAAAGTATGGCAGGAGACCAAGGAAGACGAAGAGAAACGCATCAAGGCTGAAGAAAAGAAGAAACAAAAAGACATCAACAAAGTGAACGAAAGCAATGCTGAAAAGACCACTTTGGGTGACTTGAACATTCTTCAGTCTCTGAAAGAAGACTTAGAGAAAAACGAACAATAATCGTTGATTTCTCTTTGAAAAAAAAGACCGCTCCACAAGGGCGGTCTTTTTTTATTCGAGAAAAATAAGTATCTTTGCACTCGTAAAAACAAGTCTTATGAAGAAATTAATCAGCCTTTTCGTATTGTTTATCGCAACCGCCGTAATATCAACAGGTGTCTTCGCCCAGAAAGTATATTCATGCCAGTACAAGTCCGATGCCGATGTGAAAGTATATGTGTGTCAGTATAAATCGGATGCCGACCTGGTAGTGTATGAGACCAAGTACAAATCGGAAGCCAGCGACAATTCAGGGATTTGGTACTTTTGCGAGTACAAATCAGACGCTGATGTCAAAATCTACTTCTGCCAGTATAAGTCAGACGCAGACATCGTCATCTATTTCTCAAAATACAAATCGGATGCGGGATGGAAGAAGAACGAGAAAAAACATCTGATGTACAAGAGGCATTGACAATATTAAATAGAATCCGGCTTGAGAATCGGTATTGAAGGAAAAAGCAATTTTAATATTATGAAAACCATTTTTGAATTAATCAGGATTTACACCCATAACAAAGGGCATTATCCGCTTAGGGAAACCCAAACATACGACCTGGGACTGTTCTCCACCTTGACAAAGGCGGAGACGCAGATGCGCAAAGATGTGAAAGAGTGCCAAGAGTATGAGAGGGAACGGTTGAAATACATTGCCGAGAACGAAGAATACCGCGACGACGAGAAACGGTACGGGCACAACATTGTATTGGCATACAGAATCACAGAATACGAACTGGATGTGACGAAATGGTGGGGTGTCCAGTCGATGCGCACCTACACCGCTGACGGACAGCCTAACGACGAGTGCCTGCTCGACTACAAGTGCGAACGCCATTTCAAAGGTCGCACACCCGACAAAATCCGATTCCAGCCAGGTGACATCGTGGAGGTAATTGACGAATGGAGAGCGGAACTCTGCGTGGTGGGGCACGCACAACCCACAACGGAGGACCATGCCAACTACCGCAAGCGTTGTTGGAAACGCTGTTCAGACGATTCTTCATGCTCAAAAGCACCGTGCCGAGACAAAAGCGCTGAATACAAGGAGGGAAACTGCGTCTTCCAGTGGGATTACAGCGATGATAGCTATTTGATGTATTCACTTGGCGAGGGCGACACACACTTCCATCCCGAATCGCCCATGGTGTTCCGTCCCACCAAACCTGTGTCGAAATCGCTGCGGGAGAAACTGCGGGCGAAATATGAGGAGATGGAATCTTGAGGATGAGCCGGAGCAAAAAAAGTTTGCGTTGCGGTTTTAGACTTCTTCTTTCAAAGAAAGAAAAAAACGCTCGATGAGGGCGTTTTTTTCTTTAGACTTAGCGTAATTAATTGTTTTTTTTATATTTTTGCACCAAAATAATTAAGCCCCAATAACATGAGAAGAAGAAATTTAATTGTTATGACAGCATTTTTATGCTGCATCGCACTGGTTTCATGCAAAAAAAACGATATAAAGCCAGATAACTATAACGGAAACACAGAGAATCCTGGAGGTGGCGGTGGCAACCAACAGAATCCTTCCACTGCAGTGATTATTCATAATGCTGTTACTGATTATGACGGAAACAGTTACGATGCAGTACAACTCGGCAACCAAATATGGATGGCTGAGAACTTGCATACTACTCATTTTGCCAATGGTGCTGCCATTCCGGTAGGTCCGTCTGATTACTCTCCATCCAGATGCACACCACCTAATGGAGATGCAAATACCTACGGTTATCTCTATAATTGGCCAGCTGTGGTATATGGTTCAAATGGCAGTGCGGCCAATCCTAGCGGAGTGCAAGGAGTTTGCCCCACAGGTTGGCATGTGCCGAGTGATGCGGAATGGACACAAATGACCGACTACGTGGGAAACCAAAGCGAGTTTGTGTGCAACAGTTCAAGCAATAGTATTGCGAAAGCGTTGGCGTCGGATCATGGGTGGCAAATGTCTGGTGGCAATGAATGTGCTGTATGTTATGACCAGAGCACAAACAACGCCACTGGTTTTTCGGCATTCCCCGTCGGCAGAAATTTTTCCGAGAGTTTCGACGGATTCGGCAATATCGCATACTTCTGGACAGCTACCAAAAGTTCCGGAAATAATGTGTACTACCGATATATCAGTGCACAAAATACTAGCGTGGAAAGCTTCGATAGTTTCATGTATGGATATGGCTATTCCGTACGCTGCGTGAAAGATTAATTGACTTAGCTATCTGACTTCTGCAACCTGCAACCTAAAGGTACACCTCCAGCAACCTGCTCTTTCCTTCGGGAATGAGATTCAACTCGGAGATGCAGGCGGGTACCAGCAACACCTCGCCAGTGCGGAGCTCAAACTGCTCGTCGTCGGTGAAAGTGTGAACATGGCCTTCAATACACATGTATATGATGAAGGAGTCGATTTCCGTGTAGGTCTTCTTCAACGGTTTTTCAAAATATATCTCATTCAGGTTGAAAAAATCCGAACGCAACAATTTGCTGGTAGTGTTAAATTTCTCTTCGTAATTGATTTTGCCAGCAGGAAGTGTGTTTTTCACAGTATCATCCGCTGGGGTTGTGGAAGACGATTCATGCGACGTCTCGGCATTAGAAGCATCTGATTCATTCTGAATAGGTTCACCCTCAAAATGAATAGCATCAAATGCTTCGTCCACGTGCAGTTCGCGGCTGTTGCCCTGCTCATCTACCCTATTCCAGTCAAAAATACGATAAGTCACATCCGATGGCTGCTGGATTTCAGCCAACAGCACACCCTTGCCAATGGCATGAACCGTGCCTGCGGGGATAAAGAACAAATCACCTTTTTTCACCGGGTAGAAACACAGCAACTGGTCAATGGTACCAGACTCCACAGCATCCCAATATTGGTCACGGGTAACTCCATCTTGGAAGCCGACATACAAACCCGCTCCTTCATCCGCTTGAATCACATACCACATCTCCGTCTTACCATTCATACCATAGCGTTCCTGGGCCAACTTGTCATCCGGATGCACTTGCACCGACAAGTCATCTGTAGCATCTATATACTTGATTAACAGCGGAAAACCTAACCCATATTTATCATACACCTTATCTCCCAACAGCTCACCCATATACACCTCTATCAGCTCATTTAAATCATTATCATCTGCGAAAAAACCATTGGCGACCACCGACACATTGTCCTCGATGGCAGAGATTTCCCAGCTTTCGCCACAGTTTTTCATATCAGCAACAGGGCGATGCAAAATCTTCTTAATCTTGTCACCACCCCATATTTTATCCTTAAAGAAAGGCTTGAATTTTAACGGATATAGCATAGTTTAGTTATTGGGGACGTATATTTTTCTATTTTTCAGCTCATGATTCGGCATAGGCTTGTCGGGATTACGTCGATTAACACTCTTGACAAACAGCCACTTGCCTTTCTCAATGACAAAACCCTGATTCAGACTAGATTCCGGCACCATAAACGATGGCAAATTCGGCACTCCCTCACTCAATGGCACCAACTCATCAAAAACAATCATCTTTGCATACACCTTGTCATAAATCACCTGTTTGGTTTTGGGATCACGCTTGCCTGTGCCCACATTATATGACTGATACTCATAATTCAGGCTCATGGAAGCATCCTTTGAATAGCTGATGATGACACGACTGCATTTTTCAGTATATTTTTTGAAGATGTTAGCCCCGAAGACAGGTGTCATATCGTTCTTAAAATGAAGTACTTCTATAATTTTCTCATTGGTAAACAAATCATTGCCATTCCAACCCAGCAATGTGTAATAGGTCTTTTCGCCACTCTCCACCGGAATCACCTTATAATACACAGCCCCATACCAACGATTGTGATTCCCCACATACGTTTTGGGATAGTCTATGGAATAACGTTTGTCATATAGAGGAATGACCATATAATGCTTACGGGTGGAGCTATACACCTGCATAAGGCCAAAATTCTCATAACTGTAATCATCCTTGATGATGTACCAGGTGAACAGCTTGAATAATTTGTCGGGAGAAGTCACCACAGAGAAATTCTTCACCGAATCCCAGGTAAACTTAAACGAGCCTTCTTCTTGCAAAACATTCTCTAACAGATACATAAAATCCTCATTGCGGCTCAGACGCTCGGTTTCGGAGGCTCCATTCATCACCTGTTCGCGCAGATTGATCAGCGAATCCTCCCACAAACGGAAGTCAAAACCCTTCTTCTGCTTCTGCCCCAAGGAGGCGAAACAACAGAGTATCAGGCCGATGACGAAAAAATATCTACGCATTCCGATGCTAATAAACTGCAAAATTACAATTTTTTTTGATAAGCGTTGTCATCAAACGGGATTTTCATGTCATATATTGTGCTACCAGGGGAAATACATCCATATCACATCGCTCCAAAAGTCCCTGCATTTCATTCTTCAATTTGAAAAAAATGATTATCTTTGCATGCTTATTCTGTATTAATCAAAGTTTTTTCCTAAAAAAACAGTATTCACCTGCAAATATTCGGCTTAATGAAAGCACAGGAATTCAAGTATTTTGCCTTTATCAGTTATAATTCCAAAGACATTGAATGGGGAAAACGACTACAACGGAAACTGGAGCATTACCGCATGCCATCCACCCTCTGTAGTGAGCACGGATGGGAGCGAATTCCTATTAAACCTGTGTTTTTTGCGCCCACCGACATTCAGCCCGGTGGCCTTTCGCAAGAACTACAAGAAAGACTGACAGCCTCTCGGAACCTGATTGTGATATGCTCGCCCAATTCAGCAAAATCGGATTGGGTGGGAAAAGAAATAGAATTCTTCCACCAGCTGGGCAGAACGAAAGACATCCACTTCTTCATTGTGGAGGGAGAACCTCATAGTGGAAATCCAGACACGGAATGCTTCAACCCTGTAGTAAACACACTCGGGCTACCCGAAATACTCGGGGCCAACATCCATGAGAAAATTTATCCTTTCCCTTGGCTGAACAGAGAACGTGCCTATGTGCAACTCATCTCCAAACTGCTGAATGTGGAATTCGACACCATTTGGAAGCGACACAAAAGACAGCTTATACGCAAAATCATAGCCTGGACAGCGGGAATTATGCTTGTTGTAGCAGCATTGATCGCCGTAAAAGTCAACAACCAACCCATAGACGCCTGTGTCTCGTTACATGAGACTTCCACTCACAACAATAATCTGCCACCATTGAAAGACGCAGTGGTAACTCTGGAACTTGACAACAAAACAGAAACGGACACCCTCCATACGATGGATGAACAACTCATTTTCAAGAATATTCCCCATAAATTCCTCAACAAGAAAGTCCACCTGACAGTGACCTGTCCTAATTTCCAGACGACCGATACCAGCATGATTTTGACAAAAAACATGACTGTTCACATTGCCCGCGACCCAATGGTATTTGGTCAAATCAAATTCAGAATTTATAATCCCAATACAGAACAATACCTTTCAAATATTGAAGTGATGATTGATGGACATACTGTCATTTCCGATGAAACCGGTCTTGTCAGTTTCAGTATTCCCTTAGAATCACAAAAGAAAACCTATCCTGTTTCCGCCAGCATACCCTTGCACGAGGACAGCATTTATATGCCTTGCGGTGACAGCTATCATATTTTCACAAAATAACATAATATCAAGTAAATCAATATTTTATGAACAGACTTATTCTCATTATAACCATTTTCATTTTTACCGCTACCCTATCCTCTGCCCAAAGCACCCAAAAAGGCCATGTGAAAACCAAGGGACGAATAGGCCAAAATGGGCAGCTGATTCCCGGCACACGCCTAAGCGGTGCATCCATCATACTTCTGAACGGGCACTCCACCGTCAGCGATGCCAACGGCAATTTCAGTTTGACCATTCCTGACAAAAATTTCTACCTGAACAAAGTTCAAAAGCAAGGATATGTCCTTACCGACCCGGAGATGTTGCAGAAGCAGTACGCCTATTCCACCAATCCGCTGGTGATTTCCATGGAAACACCCCAGCAACAATTAAAAGATCAGCTGAATGCCCAGCGGAAAATAGAAAACACCTTGCGGCAACAACTGCGTATACGGGAAGCAGAGCTGGACTCTCTTCGGGCACTGAACAAATTAAATGAAGAGGAATACTATGCCGCCTTACAGCGATTATATGATGATGATGCCAATGAAAATTTGGTCAAACAAATGTCGCAACGCTATGCCGAGCTGGATTATGACCTGATGGATCAATTCCAGCAACAACTCAGCGTTTTTATTCTGAATGGGGAACTGACCCGAGCCGACTCCATGCTGAAGACCAAGGGCAATCTGTCGTCAGACATCAAAGAGCTGCACCAAATCAAACAAGCCAATACACAGGAGCAGAAAGAGTTGGAGCGTCGCCATGCCCAGTTGGATTCCAGCATCTCCTATTCGCAATGGCTGATGGAGGATATCGCCATGCGCTGCTTTGGCAAAGCCGAAATCTTCAAGCTGAAACACCAGAACGACTCTGCCGCCTACTATCTCGAGCTGCGGGCAAGCCTCGACACCACCAACGTGGAATGGCAAATGGAAGCCGGCCAGCTGCTCGACAATTACCTGGCGCAATATGACAAAGCCATGGCATACTATCAGCGCGCATTGAGGCAATCGTTGGCGCAATACGGAAAGAATCATCCCAAAGTATCAAGCAGTTACAACAATATCGGCTCTATCTACATGGCCAAAGGCGACTATTCCAAAGCGTTGGAATATTACAAACTGTCTCTGAATATCTTCAAAAACATATATGGAGAACAAAATTCTCAGACTGCGGGAGAATACAATAACATCGGGTACATTTACAATGCCATGGGCAATCATGCAAAAGCCATGGAGAACTATCAGAAAGCATTGGATATATGGGTAAAAGAATTAGGAGAGAACAATTCATACGTGGCGACCTGCTACAACAATATCGCTGACGTTTACAAACGACAGGGACACTTGGACGAAGCTTTGAACTATTTTCAGAAAGCATTGAACATCAGAAAGAACATTTCCGAAGAAGGCAATCCCGAATTGGCCAGCAGCTACAACAATATCGCCAATGTTTATGCCGACCAGTGGAAGTTGGCTCAGGCATTGGAATATTACCAGACTTGTGTGGACGTACTGAAATCTTTTTATGGAGAGACACCCCATCCCAACATCGCCATAGCATACAACAACATTGGTTTGATATACAAATATCAGAAAGATTATCCCAAAGCAATGGAGTTCTTCCAGCAAGCCTTAGACATATTGCAACCGATTTTTGACGAAAAGCACCCTGCCATAGCCACCATTTATGTCAACGTAGGCGGTATCTTAGAGCAAACAGGGGACTATGCCCATGCAATGGAATTTTATCAAGAAGCCTTAAACATCAACAAATCCATCTATGGGGAAAATCATTCTGATTTGGCGGCTTGTTACAATAACATCGGCTACATACAATATCTCCAAAAGGACTATGCACAAGCATTGGAATACTATCAAAAAGCGCTGCCCACATTCCTGGCTACCTACGGAGAGAATCACCCCATGGTCGCCACCTGTTACAACAACATGGGACTGGCCTACACCAAACAAAAAGAATATGCCCAAGCCTTGACATGTCAGGAAAAAGCGCTAGAAATCAGGAAAGCTGTTTTCGGGAAAGACCACTCCGCAGTGGCCCAAAGTTATAGAAACATCTGTTTCGTTTATTCCACTCAGAAAGACTATGCAAACGCCATCAAATATTATCAGAAAAATTTGGTTATTGAAGAAGCATTATATGGGAAAAACCATCCGGAAGTAGCTGTCAGTTACAATGTTATCGGCAATTTGTATAACAACTACGGAAAAACAACCAAGGCCATACAATATTACCAGAAGGCATTGACCATCTGGAAAGCGACATACGGAGAAAACCACCAATATGTGGCAACGGGATACAGCAATATCGGTTTAGCCTACCTGACCGACAAAGACTATGCCAAAGCACTGGAATACTATCAGATAGCTCTGGAAATCAGAAAAAAAATATACGGAGAGGACCACGCTGAAACCAAAAAGATACTCAACAAGATTGAAGAAATCAATCAAAAAATGCAAAATCAATAATCTTTTATTCAGCCTTTGAATTTATTCTGAAAAAATTATGAAGAAGTCTTTTTTTGTCCTTTTTATCCTTTTCGCTTTCACATGCGCCACCGCACAGACCATACAGAAAGGCTATGTGAAGACCAAGGGCCGCTTGGACAAAAACGGTCAACTGATTCCCGGCACACGACTGAGTGGAGCATCCATCATGCTTCTGAACGGGCACTCCACCGTAAGCGATGCCGACGGTAACTTCAGCCTAACACTTCCTGACAAAAAATTTTACTTGAACAATGTGCTGAAACAGGGCTTTGTCCTCACTGATCCTGAGGTGTTGAAGAAAGAATACACCTATTCCGCCAACCCACTGGTCATCACGATGGAAACGCCTGAGAAGAAGTTGCAAGACCAAATAGAGACCCAGCGGAAAATAGAGAGCACCCTGCGGAAACAGCTGCGCCAACGGGAAGAAGAACTGGACTCACTCCTGAAAATTAACAAGTTGACCGAAGACGAATACTACCAGAAAATCCAACAGCTGTACGATGACAAATCCAATGAAAAGCTGGTGAAAGAAATGTCCAGACGCTATGCCGAAATGGACTTTGACATGATAGACAGTTTCCAACTCCAGCTTTGTTTTTTCATCATGAACGGGGAACTGACCAAGGCCGATTCACTGATAAACAGCAAAGGAGATATATTGGCCGACATCGCAACGCTGAATGCCCTAAGGATAGCCAATGAAAAGGAACTGGGAAAATTGGATAAGCGCAAGCAGGCTCTGGATTCCAGCATTCTCTATGAGCAATGGCAACAGCAGCATCTCGCCCAACTTTGTACTGACAAAATCGAGACCTTCCGGAAGATGAACCAGACCGACTCTGTCGCCTACTATCTTGCGACACGGGCGACCATTGATAATGCCAATGTGACGTGGCAGTTAGAGGCGGCCCAGTATTTGGACCAGCAATTATCTGATTACCCCAAAGCACTGGTTTATTATCGCCGTGCCTTAAAACAGCTGGAAGCCACATACGGAAAGAATCATCCCGACACACAGGCTGTTGCAAGACGCATCAAAGAAATTGATAAGTGACAATGCACAATGGATGATGCACAATAGATGAGGGTTCCTATATTCTTGAATTTTGTATTCTAGCTGTAACCTGCTACCCGCTCTAATCGCGGACACAACGAACCGAAAGACCATAATCCTTCACGAAACCGCTTTCTTCCACATTGGCAGAATGAAGGTATAGGAAAAGATAATACACGCGGGTGAAAGGAATACCATAATCAGAACCACTGAAATCAGTAGCACTCCAGAAAGAGGCAGTCTCACCGAAAAAATTATAATATCCATCGCGGAAATCACCTGCGGGAAGGGCAGAAAAACCAGTCGCGTTATTCGCACTCAAATCATTGCCCACCGCACACGGTTCCATACTATTATACCATCCTGTAGTGGCTGATATCGCCTTGGCAATATAGCTTGTATCATTCCCGCATATATACTGACTCTGGCTCCCCACATAATCGGTCAATTGTTTCCACTCCGCAATACTCGGCACATGCCAGCCATTAGGACAAATGCCTTGAACCCCGCTGGGATTGGCATCACTTCCGCTTTCCCCATGCATTATCGCAGGCCAGTTGTACAAGTAACCGTAAGTGGAAACGTTGTTGACATCATTATTGGGGTTATAACGGTATGGTGAAGTTGTGCTGGAACTGGGTCCTAATGGGATTTCGGCACCATCAGCATATCGGGAGGTACGCAGATTCTCCGCCATCCATATCTGAGAGCCAATCTAAACCGCATCGTAAGAATTACCGTCTATGTCGGACACAGCATTACGGAGAATCACTGCTGTGGAAGGATATTCTTTATCGTTGTCGTTTTTCTTTTCCTTTTTGCAAGAAGTCAAAAATAATGCTGATGATACTGAAAAAAACAAGCCTAAGATAAAAAACTTTCTCATAAATTAATACGCATTTATGATTTACAAAATGTTCAGCAAAGATACACATTAATTTCATCGGCACATTGAAAAATTTCGTATCTTTGCAAACTTTATTTAAAACAATCTAAATATGATTAATATTACATTACCTGACGGTTCTGTCAAACAGTACAACCAAGGTGTTACGCCTTACGAGATTGCCAGCAGCATCAGCGAAGGATTGGCACGCAACGTATTGGCTGCCAATGTCAACAATCAGATTGTGGAGCTCAGCCGCCCCATCAATGAGGACGCTGAAGTGAAGTTGCTGACATGGAATGACGAGGACGGCAAGGGCGTGTTCTGGCACAGCTCCGCCCACTTGATGGCCGCCGCCATTGAAAGCCTTTATCCTGGTGTCAAGTTCGGCATCGGCCCCCATATCGAAAACGGCTTCTACTACGACATCGACTTCATGGATTACAGCATCTCTTCCGATGACTTCCCGAAAATCGAAGCCAAAATGCAAGAGCTGGCCTCCCAGAAAATCAAATTCGTGCGCCGCGAGGTGAGCAAAGCCGAAGCTCTTGACTACTTTACCAAGAAAGGCGACGAATACAAATTGGAGCTGATCAATGACCTGGAAGATGGCACCATTACTTTCTATGAGAGCGGTCCTTTCACCGACCTTTGCCGCGGTCCGCACTTGTACGACACCGCCTCCATCAAGGCCATCAAGCTGCTGAAAACCGCCGGTGCTTACTGGCGTGGCGACGAGAAGCGCAAACAGCTGACCCGTATCTATGCCATCACCTTCCCGAAGAAGAAAGAATTGGATGAATATCTTGTTTTGTTGGAAGAAGCCGCCAAACGCGACCACCGCAAATTAGGTCGTGAGCTGGAATTGTTCACCTTCTCACCACTTGTGGGACAAGGTCTGCCCTTGTGGTTGCCTAAGGGTGCTGCCCTGCGCGACCGTCTGGAACAGTTCCTCCGCAAAGTACAGAAAAAATATGGTTATCAGCAGGTTATCACTCCGCATATCGGAAATGTAAACCTTTATAAGACCTCTGGCCACTATGCCAAATATGGTGCGGACTCTTTCCGTCCCATCACTACCCCGCAAGAGGGCGAGGAGTTCTTCCTGAAACCGATGAACTGTCCTCACCACTGCCAGATTTACGCTGCTCGTCCACGTTCCTACAAAGAACTGCCTCTCCGTCTGGCCGAGTTCGGTACAGTTTACCGTTATGAGCAAAGTGGTGAATTGCATGGTTTGACAAGAGTTAGAGGTTTTACGCAGGATGATGCCCACCTCTATTGCACCTCCGACCAGATTAAAGAGGAATTCTGCAAGGTCATCGACATTATCCTTTATATCTTCAAAACGCTGAAATTCGAGAACTACAAGGCTCAGGTTTCACTGCGCGACCCCAACAACAGAGAGAAGTACATCGGTACCGACGAGAATTGGGAGAAAGCACAGCGTGCTATCATCGAAGCCGCTGCTGAAAAGGGTCTGAATACCATCGAAGTGGAAGGCGAAGCCGCTTTCTATGGCCCGAAACTTGACTTTATGGTGAAGGATGCTATCGGCCGTGAATGGCAGTTAGGCACCGTACAGGTTGACTACAACCTGCCCGAGCGTTTTGGTTTGGAATACACCGATGCCGATGGTCAGAAGAAACGTCCGGTGATGATTCACCGTGCCCCCTTCGGCTCTATGGAGCGTTTTGTGGCCGTATTGCTCGAACATACTGGTGGCAACTTCCCCTTGTGGCTCACTTCCGAGCAGGTCATCATCCTGCCTATCAGTGAGAAATATATGGACTATGCCCAGAAAGTTCAGGCTGCATTGGAAGAAAAGGATATCCGTGTCATCATCGACGACCGTAGCGAGAAAACCGGCCGTAAGATTCGTGACGCCGAGACCCGCAAGATTCCCTTCATGCTCATCGTGGGTGAGAAGGAAGAAGCTGATGGCACCGTCGCTGTCCGCCGCCACGGCAACATCGACAATGGCGTCATGCCGCTCACCGACTTCGTAAACCTCATTGAAGAAGCTATAAAGAATGAATTAGCAAATTAGCAAATTAGTTAATTAGCAAATTAATCTATTGGGGTGTATGATTGTAAGTTAGGATATGGCAAAAAATAATATCATTATGGATAAAAGTTTCTCGTTTGCATTAAATATCATGAATTATTGTGATAAATTAGATGCAAGCAAGAAATATGCCATATCAAATCAACTCATTCGAGCCGGAACCTCAATAGGTGCTAACATCCATGAAGCCCAGAACGCCGAAAGCAAACTTGACTTTATCCACAAACTGAAAGTAGCTGCTAAAGAAGCTGAAGAAACCGACTACTGGCTTCAACTATGCAACGAGGCAGAAAATTACCCATCCGCAGAAGAGCTCCTAGTTCAAGTGCATGAACTGAAAAAACTTCTTTGTTCTATTATTGCAAAAACTAAACGAAACATCGAAAGTACGCCAAATTAGTTGAATATTAAATCATTAACTAATTTGCTAATTTACTAATTAACTAATTCAAAAACCGTGTTTGAGAGTTTAACCGACAGATTAGAAAGAGCGTTTAAGATCATCAAAGGTCAGGGTTACATTACCGAAATCAATGTGGCCGAGACCATGAAGGAAGTGCGTAAAGCACTATTGGACGCCGATGTAAGCTATAAAATCGCCAAGGACTTCACCGACACCGTGAAGCAGAAAGCACTGGGTATGAACGTGCTCAAAGCCGTTTCCCCCAGCCAGCTGATGGTTAAGATCACCTACGACGAGTTGGTCAACCTGATGGGACATGACGCCATCGACATCAACCTCAAAAGTGATCCTTCCATCATCCTGATGGCCGGTCTGCAAGGTTCTGGTAAGACTACCCACGCCGCCAAGCTGGCCAATATGCTCAAGAAGAAGCGCAACAAGAAACCATTGTTGGTAGCTTGTGACGTGTATCGTCCCGCCGCTATCGACCAGTTGAAAGTCTTGGGTGAGCAAATCGAGGTGCCGGTTTATACCGAAGAAGGCAGCAAAAAACCTGTGGAAATCGCCAAGAACGCCGTCAAATATGCCAAGGAATATGGCTATAACGTAGTGCTCATCGATACCGCCGGCCGTTTGGCTGTGGATCAGGAAATGATGGACGAAATTGGCAACATCAAAGATGCCGTCAACCCGCATGAAATCCTCTTCGTGGTAGATGCCATGACCGGTCAGGATGCCGTCAACACCGCCAAAGCTTTCAATGACAAGCTGAACTTCGACGGCGTCATCTTGACTAAAATGGACGGTGACACCCGTGGTGGTGCCGCCTTGACTATCAAGGCTGTGGTGAACAAGCCCATCAAATTCATCGGCCAAGGCGAAAAAATGGAAGCCCTCGATGTCTTCCATCCCGACCGTCTGGCAGAGCGTATCTTAGGCATGGGTGATATCCGTTCCTTCGTGGAAAAAGCCCAGTTGCAATATGATGAGGAAGAAGCCGCCAAGTTGCAGAAACGACTGGCTAAGAATCAGTTCGACTTCAACGACTTCCTGAATCAGATTGCCCAAATCAAGAAGATGGGTAACATCAAGGATCTGATGTCAATGATTCCGGGTATGGGTAAAGCCATCAAGGATATGGATATTGACGACAACGCCTTCAAGAGCGTGGAAGCCATCATCTTGTCCATGACTCCTTACGAACGCGAGCATCCCGATGTACTTAACGGCTCCCGCAAAAAACGTATCGCCATGGGTAGCGGCACCGACATCTCCGAAGTGAACCGCTTGGTTAAGCAGTTTGACGAAACCCGCAAAGTGATGAAAATGGTGAACAACGGCAAGGCCAAGAATTTGATGCGGGCATTAAATGCGCCAGGAAGAAGATAAAGCCATATTCCCCTTCCGCGGTGGGCAAGTTCACTGCTTCGGGGCAAGAGTATAGCGCACCGCGGAAGGCATACGTACTATGCCTCTACCCCACATTGCGGCCTGCGGCCTTATGTGGAGTTAATTGCACTTCGTGCGTGCAACCTCTTCGAAGTCATAAAATTTCCCATGATACACCACCATTCCGCCAGCAAAGCTGGCGGAACCTCCAATAATTGATGACTAACTTAGCGACAGGCGGAATCTTCTGCCTAACCAGCAATCTGTGAGTGCAGCGGAATCCCCAACAATTGACAAAAACACAAGCACGCCCCCTTTGACAACTCATTGGAAATACCCATCTGGCAAACTCAACTTCACTTCTCCCAAATAGTCATATATCTTGAAATGCTCTCGTTGCCCAAAGTAAGAACCACAACGTGAACGCTCCACATTTATCTCATCCTGATGAAGAATCGAAAAATCCATAGTATTCAATTCATTGACTAACGCCATGATATTTTTCCGTGTTCGATAGGAAAGAAACCTTCCCCACGGTTTAATGTGACAGCCCAAATAAGAAACACCCCGAATACATGGCTGCAAATATACTTTCTTAGGATGAACATTCACCTGTACAGTGTCAGCCAGATACTGTCTGATAACGGGTATCAATCTTTGTAATAAGACTTTATCATTGTGAATGATAAAAAAATCGTCCACATAACGTCCATAGTATTTCATTTTCAATGTCTCCTTCACAAAACGGTCAAATGGCGTGAGATAATAATTCGCGAATACCTGTGAAGTAAGGTTTCCTATAGGTAAACCACAACCAGCTTTGGCACAAAATAGGCTCTTGTTGGAGGGCAAACCCTCCCAGTCACTTTTGTGTCCTTTTAGAATACATCCTTGTGTAGGATTATTCATAATCACCAATTCTGTCAGGTATAACAACAGGTCCTTATCGTATGCCGAATATTTATGATTGATTAACTGGCTTACCATATCCCAAAGGATTTTCTTGTTGATACTCATAAAGAAACCACTCAAATCCAATTTCAGTATATAAGCATCCTTGGTAAAGTTTTCAGTTGCACCACGCAAGAAATGTTCCAAACGCTTTATGCCGAATAATGTACCTTTCCCCACACGACATGAATAAGTGTCGTAGATAAACTGATTTTCGAACACTGGCATGAGTTTGCCGATGATGTAGTGATGTATGATGCGGTCGCGGAAATGTGCGGCAAAAATCTCTCGTTTCACCGGCTCATTAATAATAAAACAGATGGAGGGGGAAAGTTTGTAATGCCGTTCAACCACCTCTCGGTACAACATGTAGATATTGTGTTCGAGATTTTGTTCAAATGACATGGCATTCATTGTGTTGCGTTTGTGCTTTCTCGCATCGTAATAGGCAAGCCACAAGTCGCGCAAAAAAGTTTCATTGTTGAAGAATTCCATACATCACAACAATCCCAAGTATAAATATTCCAAACGTTGGTTTATCATCACAAAATAGTTCTGTGATATTTGTTTCAAATCGGTGAGCAAACGCAGCAGAAGCCGAATAATCTCGATATTCTCAACAGCATACGACTTGTTTCGTTCCACTTCCCTGTTCTGCCCGATACGGTAAGTATTCACTGCCAAACTGATAGACTCATTTTTGATGTGCTCACCTATGGTATAACGATGAGCACGAGGCATAATTTCCGCATAGCGATGCAACTCCACCATAATATCGTAACCACTCTTGTATACCTGAAGATTCTTTAAATCTTTAGGTTTTACATCCGGACGAAACAATACTTGCGGACTCACATCCTCCACTGTTGGCAACTGAATATTACTTCTCCATGCTTCAAAATTCTGCTTGGAAGGACATGCATGTACCACTACAAACCTTTCTGTCTCAGCATATTTATCAATGTGATGTTTCTCAAAAAGTATCTTAAAATTGGAATAAGGAAAGCCCAAATAGCATACCTCTGCATTCACAATTTTATAATGTTTTTTGAACACCTTGAAATTGGCGATATACTCCGTGAAACGCATTGCACTTTGCTCGTATGCACGTAAAAAAATCCCCTCCTTGAACAAGATGATGGAATCCTTGTTGGTGGATTCGATGTTTAATATTTCCTCAATTTTCATAGCTGATATTTTAAAATTTGTAGAGACGCAAAATTTTGCGTCTCTACATGATTAAACAAATTCCCTATTTATCGCGAAGGCAACGAACTGAGAACCCGTTGTTCTTGTTGTTGTTGTTCCTGTTCACGTTGGCGTTATTGTAGTTAAGGTTGCGGTTGTATGCGTTGTTGTCATTGTTCTCCGTAGCACTCCAAAAGTTGGCGTTGTTGCCGAAATTGTTGTAGTTGCCGTTGTTGTAGTTGCCAGCGGGAAGGGCCGAAAAAGCAACCACTGCACTGTGGCACCACCTACCTCTAAAGTCTGCAGTGACATCTGTTACAACTCCCCTTTCCGGGTTTAAGGTAACAATTAGCAGAGAATTACTGACCCCTGACAACTGAAACCTGGCCCCTGATCAGAGAGTGGGCTGCCCGATAAATATTTTGTTCGCACGCTTCCGGGAATCGTAACGCCCAGAATTCCGGCGGAATTTGTTACATTTTTCGCCCGCCTTACGGCGGGATTGATTGTTAGACCGCTTTTGCGCTCCGCGCTTTTGCGGTCTGCTCTAATCGCGAAGGCAACGAACTGAGAACCCGTTGTACTTGATGTCGTTGCCCCTGTTCACGCCGGCGCTACCGTAGATAAGGCCGCGGGAGTATGCGTAGTTGTCATTGTACTCCGTAGCACCCCAAAAGTAGGCGTAGTTGCCGAAATGGTAGTAGGCGCCGTAGTAGTAGTAGCCAGCGGGAAGGGCCGAAAAACCCGTCGCATTGTTGGAGGTCAGATTGTTACCAACTGCACAAGTGTTTGTACTGCTATTCCACCCCGTAGTGGAGGCCAACGCCTTGGCTATGCTGCTACCATTGCACTGGTACTGGCTCTGGCTGCTCACATAATTGGTTAGCTGTGTCCACTCCGCATCACTTGGCACATGCCAGCCAGTGGGACAAATGCCCTGTACTCCACTTGGATTGGCACTGCTGGAGGATGAGCTGCCCATCACCGCCTTCCAATTATATAGATAACCATAGGTGGATACATTGGATTGGTCATTATTAGGATAATAACGGTAGGGTTCTGTGTTACTATATGTACTACCCATCGGAATGCTTGTGCCATTGAAATAACGGGTGGTGCGCAAGTTCTCCTTCATCCAGCACTGGATTCCTATCTGCACCGTATTATATACATTATTGTCAATATCGGTCACCGTGGCAGCTCCCGGGCAGGGGATACCATCATTACCCGTTGCCGTGGTAAAGCTCAACTCGTTGCCGTATGCCGTACCCTGGCTGTTGGTGGCGTAGGCCCGCACATAATAGGTAGTATTGGGCGTCAAACCATTGATTATGCTTGTAAATGTACCCAAGCCGGCTGTTTCCGTGCTATGATTATCCGCCAATGTCGGATGCTGGGCGGTGCTCCAGCAGATACCGCACGCAAGTACCTGACTGGCGCCATGGCTTAATACCTCGCCTGTTATTGTCGCACCCTGAGTAAGAATAGTATTTACTTCCAGCGTATTCACCAGCGGGTATAGCACCATCTGCTCCAACAGTGTCACCCTAGCGGTAAGGGCAGCCATACCCGTAGTGTCGCCACCATTGCCCGCGTATTTGGCATACAAGGCGTAAGGCACACTCAGCAATTGCTGGGTGGCGGATATGGTGTAATTGCTGCCACCCGTCACATCGGTCTCCATCTTCAGGAAATAAGGACCATCACCCCACTGTATCGAGGCAAAATCACCACCCACAAGCGTGCCGCCACCTATCTCCATGGTCAGAAGACCATTGGTATTGGTGTTCAAATGATGTGTCTCGCAATACACGGAGACCCCGCTGGCGCTGTTTTTCAGGATGCTTACCCTCACCCCAACGGGAGAGTTGCTCACCAAATTACCCGAGGCGTCACGCACCACCGCCTGATAAGAGAACATTTCCGGTGATTGGGCATAACCCACCAGCATCACCAGCATTAAAAAACAGGAAAGTAAAATTTTCTTCATTATATTTAAGATTTTCGTTGTTAAGCTTTCGATAAAAAATGCAATAGATTTTAGCCACAAAAATAAGTAAAAAAATGACATCCATAATAGATGTCACAAAAGAAATTTACAAATTTTCTGGATTATGCATAAACACACAATTTTTACTGTAGGGATGAAATTTATTGCGTCCGAAAACAAAGAGGAAATACACATTTTTTCCAAAAGAGCTACATCATAAACTTTGACCGATTTTAATTTTACTAAACATTATTTTATATTATTTTTATTTGTATTTTTGCAAAATATTTTATATCAAAACAACTTATACAAATAAAAAAAAAGAATCATGAAAAGAGAGAACCAAAACATCAACCTCATGACAGACTTTGCTTTCAAGCGATTCTTCGGCACCGAGCCCTACAAAAAGAACCTCATCCACTTCCTCAACGCTGTCCTGCCACCATATATCGGACCAGTGCAAGACCTCACATATCTGCCTACGGAACAACTCGGGACAAACGACACCAACAAACGCTTGGTCTTCGATGTGCTCTGCGCCAACCCGAAGAACAACCACATCATCGTGGAGATGCAGAAAGCTAGCCAAGAGTTCTTCAAGGATAGAGTCATCGCCTACTCCTCACGGCACATCAGCGAGTCATTGGAAGTCGGTGACCGCAAATACAGCTTCCCAAAGGTCATAACCATCGCGCTGTTGGATTTTGAGATTCCAGAGCTAAAAGAATCGGACAAATTCATTCAGCATGTTATGCTAAAAGATGACGAAAACAAAATTTTTTCGGACAAAATGTCGTTTCTTTTGATAGATTTGACTAAATTTGCAACCGAAATAAATTTCAAGCAGCTCAGCGAAGAAAGCCAGAAATGGTGCTATGTCATCAAGAACATGTGGCGACTTAAAGAAGGGGACATTCCCAAGGAAGAGACCATTTTCCGCGAGCTGTTCGAAAACTGCAAAATATCAAAACTGAACGCCATGGAAAAACAAGAGTATGAGAAAAGCGTACTAGAGTACGAAGATGTGAAAGATGCAATGGAATACCATCACAGGATGGGGAAAGCGGAAGGCTTTAATGAGGGCTATGAGAAAGGGATAGAAAAAGGTATTGAGAAAGGTTTAGAAGAAGGAAGAGAAGAAGGACGGAAGATGACATTGATTCATACCGCAAAGAAATTACTCTCAATTGGGATTTCCATTAAAGACATTGCTGAAGTAACAGGCTTGCCAGAAGAAGAGGTTAAGCTATATGCACATTAAAACAATTCACGAACTTACTAATTAACCTCTAAATCTTCCCCAAAAAAATTGCATTTTCATGCAATGTAAATTAACACAAAAAAAATTCATTAAAACGTCACCCTGGTAATCCCCACAGGGTATTGCTGATTCAGAAGGTCTTTGATTTTCTGATAATCAGCAGGATTCTGCACAAAGTCCAAATCACGGGCCTCCACAATCAAAATCGGAAGGTTGGGATGCTGCTTCAGATAGGTCATATAGCTGTCCTGAATGTTATTGAGGTAATCGGCGGTGATTTCCTGCTCGTAACTGCGTCCTCGCTTGGCAATATTCCGCAACAGACGATCGGTATTGTTGTACAGATATATCAGCAAATCAGGCTTCGGAAGGTAAGTGGAGATGATGTCGTACACCTTGGTGTAAAGACTGTATTCGTCAGGCTGAAGGTTATTTTTGGAGAAAATGATACACTTGTCGATAAAATAATCGCTAATCACCAAATCCTTGAACATATCACGCTGCGACAGCAACTGTTTCAGCTGCTGATAGCGGTCGGTAAGGAACGTCATTTCCACGGGGAAAGCGTAATGCAGCGGGTCTTTGTAGAATTTGGGCAGGAAGCTGTTGTCGGCAAAACGCTCCAACACCAGCTCAGCGTTCAAGTCTTCCGCCAGCATCTCCGACAGGGTGGTTTTCCCCGCCCCGATACAACCTTCTATGACGATATATTGATACATTATTTCAATGTGCTAATGAGTTAATGTGCTAATGTGCCAATTGAGTTAAGAACTAAGAATTAAGAGTTAAGAATGTTTATTTGTTGAAGTGTTTAATTGTTTAATTCTGAGTTCTTAGTTCTTAGTTCTTAGTTCTTAATTTTCAACTTTCAGTTTTCAATTTTCAGTTTTCAGTTTTCAACTGTTTGAGTAGTTCTTGGATAAATGGTCTTTCCTGGATTCTCGGGTGTGGGATAGTCAGTTCTGGCGTGTCCATTTCAACATTTTCATAATACAGAATATCGATATCTATCGTTCGGTCCTTGTAATCCTGCGTTCCGGCTTTGGTTTTGCTTTCTGCCGGCCGCCCTAACGCAACCTCAATTTCCTTCAGCACTCGCAATAACTCCATCGGTTCCAATTCTGTGGCATACTCCACTACCTGATTCAGGTAATCATGGGAATCATAGCCCCAGGATCTGGTTTCTATCACAGGCGACAGACGGGTCGGCTCCCCTACCCTCAGTTCCAACAATTGCCGGGCCGCCGCAAGGTAAAAATCGCGGTCGCCAAGGTTGCTGCCCAATGATAAAATGACGTTATTCATATTGTTTGTTTTGTAGAGAGGCAATGCATTTCTGTTTTGCGGCTGCCACGATGTGACAGCCCTACATTTTTCAGAAGGGGCATTTTCTGTCTCTAAAACAGGTTTATTGCAACAATTTTGTGCCCATGGCCTTGCCCAGGTCAAAGGCCTTCTGGTAATCATCGGCGGAAACGCCCTGCTTGTTATCCACAGGATTGGAAACCAGTTCCCATTTCACAGCCTCTGCAAAGGCGGTCAGCTTCTTCAAGGCACCGCCAGCCCAGGTACAACTGCCCATCAGGCCCAACGAACGATTGAGGATGCCACGTTGCTCAATCTTGTGCATCAGGCTGTCCATCAAGGGATAAATCTCATTCATATAGGTCGGGGCGGCCAAAATCACACCATTATATCTGAAAATATCCGCCAAGATGTAGGAGGCATCGGTTTCTGAAACATTATACACCACCACATTCTTGAGACCGGCTGCCACTGCACCCTCAGCAGCGGCTTCAGCCAGCTGCTGGGTATTGCCATACATGGAAGCGTAAGCAATCACCAAACCCTTTTCTTCTGCCTCGTAGCGACTCCACTTGTCAAACAAACCCACCACCTTAGCGATGTTTTGTTTCAGCACTGGACCATGAGTTGAGCAAATAAGACGAATTTCCAAAGCACTCAGCTTCTTGATGGCCGCTTGGGTGGCTGTGCCAAACTTACCCACAATGCAGGCATAATAACGGCGCATGTCATCCCAATATTTGTCCGTATTGATATTTTCATCAAGATAGTCGCCATCCAGCGTACCAAAAGTTCCGAAAGCATCGGCCGAGAACAAAATCTTGTCAGTATCCTCGTAGGCCACCATCACCTCCGGCCAGTGCACCATGGGAGCCATATAGAAGGTTAGTTTGCGCTTGCCTAAAGAAACGCTTTCCCCTTCCTTGACCACCAGCTGTTGGCAACCTGCCAATTGCGGATAATAGCCGTTCAGCATCCCGAAAGTCTTGGCATTACCGATAATGCACAAATCCGGATACAGCTGTTTCAGCAGACCGATAGAGCCAGCATGGTCGGGCTCCATGTGATTCACCACCAAGTAGTCAATCTTACGTCCCTGCAGAACCGCTTCCAGCTTGCCCATGAACAAGCCAGCCATGGACACATCCACGGTGTCAATCAGCGTAACCTTTTCATCCATAATCAGATATGAATTATAGGCTACACCATTGGGAATCGGAATATAGTTTTCAAACAGTTTTTTCTGCCGGTCATTTACGCCGACGTAGTAGATGTCTTTTACAATTTCGCGTTTGTTGTACATTTTTAGGTTTTTTAGGGGGTTAGAAAGGTTAGGAGGGTTAGGAGGGTTAGGAGGATTACAGGATTACAGGATTACAGGATTACAGGATTACGAGATTACAGGATTCATGGATTTTGTTTATGTCACTACCCCGCCCTTCGGGCACCCCTTCTAATAGAAGGGGAATTAACTTTCAACTTTCAGTTTTCAGTTTATTCGGCGGGTTCAAAATCGGATTTGCCTACGCCACAGAGGGGGCAAGTCCAGTCATCCGGAATATCTTCAAAAGCAGTGCCAGGGGCGATACCGCTATCGGGATCACCTTTTTCAGGGTCATACACATAACCACATACAGAGCAAACATATTTTTTCATAGCTGTAGAATTTTGATTGTTATTAATTTGATTGGGCTGATTATTCTGATTTTCAGTTGTTTCCATGGGTTTTGGAGCCCCGTGAGGCGCATTAGCGGGAGCCACACCCCTCTTCACCTCATGGTAATAGGCGTAAGTCAGCGGTGACTCATTCAGCGTCAAAGTCTTGGCATCCACTACCTCTCCAATATACAAAATGTGGCTGCCGACATCCATTTTCTGGGTCAACTTGCACTCAAACCATGCCAAACAGTCCTCCGTCACAATCGGAACACCCGTATTTTGGCCATAGATGCATTCATATTTGGCGAATTTGTCAATATCTCTGCCACTTTGGAAACCAAAATTGCCCAACAAAGCGGGGGCATATTCCCTTTTTATCACAGAGACAGAGAAGTTCCCGAATTTCTCAATGAATTCGGCAGTATAATTGTTCTTATTGCAGGCTATCGCAATTTGCACAGGCTGTGAGGTCACCTGCACCGCCACTGTAGCGATAAAAGCATTCTTTTCCTTTTCATTTCCCGAGGCAATCACATATACCCCGTAGGTTAGTTTGTTTAAGGCGTTGGAATCCATGAGGTTGATCTGTTTGGTACTCCCCACACTACGCTTCGCTCATGTGGGGTTATTGAAATTTTGCCTCTCCGAGGCAATCTGATAATAGTTCTTAATTATTAATTGTTAATTGTAAACTGTTAATTGTCAACTTCTTCCCCCGACAACGACCACAATCTCCCCCTTCACTTCCTTGTCCACAGGGAAATGGGCAATAGCGTCGGCTAAGGTGCCTCTGAAGTTCTCCTCGTGGATTTTGGTCAGCTCACGGGAAATTGATATCGGCGTATCTTCTGCGAAGAAAGACTGCATCATCACCAATGTTTTGGCCAAGCGATGCGGTGACTCGTAAAAGACAACCGTCTCCTTCATTTCCGACAAACGACGCAAAGTGCTCTCTTTGCCTTTCTTATGTGGAAGAAAGCCATTGAAATAGAAACTGTCGCAGGGCAGTCCCGAGTTGACCACAGCCGGAATCAAGGCGGTAGCACCAGGCAGACACTCCACCTCGATACCCTCCGCGACACACTCACGCAGTAGCAAGAAACCCGGGTCGGAAATGCCCGGCGTACCAGCATCGGACACCAAGGCAACACTCTGCGAAGTCTTGATTTGGGCGATAATCTGTTTCAGCTGCTGATGTTCATTATGAATGTGATAGGCCATGCAACGCTGTTCTATCTCGTAATGTTTCAGCAGGTTCTTGGTCGTACGCGTATCTTCGCAAAGCACGAAATCCACCTCCCTCAGGACCCTTAAAGCCCTGAGGGTGATGTCTTCCATATTGCCTATCGGAGTCGGTACTAAAAACAGCTTCATACTTAGCGGTTTAACACATCCCAACCCTGATTATAGATAATGTCTCTTGGAATGCCAGAATTGTTGATTCTATCCAGATCGTTTTGCAAATCAGCTGAGACAGAAGCATTTTCAGCAGTGTATTGTTTAGCGAACTCAAAATCGCCTTCGCCCTGGGTCTTCAGAATCAAAGCACCCCAGTTGTAGATTGCAGATTTAGCTTTCTCAAAATCAATATGATAAGTACCATCAGCATTACGAGTGAAAGCACCTTCATTTACGAAGAAGTTATAGCACATCATATTGGCCTTGCCATGAGCCTCGCCAGCACCGAAACGTACCGAACGCAAGAGTCCCACAATGTAAGTGGTGATAGCATCTTCGGCAGTGATATTGGTGATTTCGCCTTTGTCAATCAATGTGTTCACTAAGAACAGACCCAAGATATCAGCTTTAGCTTCTTCCCAAGTCGATTTTTCAGTCTTCATAGCTTCATCCACACTACCCTTTCCGTTGATAGTCTGCTTGATACCCAAGCCATGAGCAACTTCGTGGAAAGTGACATTCCAGAAGAAAGCGTCAAACTTAAGATATTGCTGCTGAGCAGGTTCCATAATCAGCTCACCAATAGGCATCATGATTTTATCGAATTTGGCATGCTGTGCGTTAGCCAGTTGCAGACGACGGGCACCCTTCTGAGCCTGCACACGGTCATCGTTGGGCAGGTTGATAGCGATAGTCTTGCTACCAGAATTGCAGTCACCGGCATAATAAACCACATTATACACATTCATATCGGAAGAAGTTCCCGGCACGAAAGTCTTATATTTGTCATCGCCAGGCAGCTGCTTCTGCAATTCAGGAAGCATAGACACAAACTTCGCCAGGTCATTGCTCTTCTGATCATCTTTAATCAGTACAAAAGCTTCGTAAGTAGCCTTGCCTTCGCGCAGCATATCATCATAATTTTCGATAGGACCAACCACAAAGTCCAACTTGCTGTTCTTCATGTCCATCCAAACCATGTCGCTGTTGAAATAATCATCGGTCTCGAAAGCTTTCTTGCGTTCAATCAGATAATTCTTCAAGCCTTCATCCTCAGCCAATGCGATGGCTTTGTCCAGCAACTCACAAACCTTGGTCAATTCTTCTTTATACTCATCCTTGTACCAAACCACCTTCAAGGCGCCATTCTCATCTCTGCGGAGAACAGTGTAAAGGCTGTTCTTATCAGGATCTGCCAATGCGTCAAACTCTTCCAAAGTCATATCTTCAGGATAATATTGGCAACCCAGCGGTTTCTCGCCATAGCCTGGCACAAAGCTCTTGTTGCTGTTCAATCTTTCCCAAGGACCATAGTTGATGGCCACAAAGTCGCGGACCCACTGGTCTTGGATAGTATCGAGGATGGTTTTGTCGCCAAAGGTCTGTTTCCAGAACAAATCATCCATAATATCAGCAATTTCAATAAAGATTTGAACAATCTGTTTCTCGTTTTCGGTCAAATCCGACAAGTCAGCTGTCAAATCAACGGGAGCGAATTCTTCAACTTTCAACTGCATCTCGCTTTTGACTTCTTCTGTTTTTTCTTCAGTTTTCTTTGATTTACAAGCGGATAAAACCACCGATAAACTTAGCACACAAGTGGCGATGATAATCATAGTTTTTTTCATAATTATATTTTTTGATTTTAGGTTTCAGGGATTAGGGGATAGTGATTAGGGGTTAGTATTTCAAAATTCAATTCTCCTTCTTTTAGAGGGGGTAGCCAAAAGCCAGGGTAGTATTTAATTCATTTGCACATTAACTAATTTGCTAATTAACTAATTGGCTAATTTTTCTCTTTCTTTTCTTTCTTGCCGAAAACCGTGACATTGATATACTTCTTCGGGTTGGCTTTCAGGTCTTTCAGCAGTTCATCCAAGCTATGCAGAGAGTTCTCCAGATTGCTATAAAGTGTATCGTTAGTGACCAGCTGTCCCAATGTACCATCACCCTTCTGTACTTTTTCCACGATAAGCTGAACATCACCGATAGCCTGTTGCGCGTCATTAATCAGCTGTGTCACATTAGCTTTAGCTATCGAATCGGAAATCTTGTCGAAATTGTTCACGATAGTTTCCAATTGCGGGCCGGCTTCTTGAAGCGTATGGCTGAATTGTTCAAGATTCGTCACCAACTTACCCACTTTTTCCTTGTTATTACCCAAAATAGAATTCAAATTGGCGGTTGTAGCCTCCAAATTAGCCAAGGTGCCTTTCAAATCTTGCGCACCACCTTCGGGCGACATCACATCTTTCAACGACAAGGCAATGGTATCCACGGAAGTCAGGATGCTGGCCAACTGGGCTTTCAGACCATCGATGCCATCGGTCATTTGAGGCACCACGTATGTTGCCATCGTATCTTTCGCCTGTAGCATCTGCGTATCATTGCCGAAGAGGATATTGACAACCGTACCCCCCAGTAAGTCTTTAGGAGCCACCTGCACTTTGGAATCTTTGGGAATATTCACCGGTTCCGTAATCATCAGCTCAGCGCACAGGCGAACAGGGTTATCGGAAAGGAGGGAGACCTTGGTCACCTGGCCGATTTTGTAGCCATTGAGCATCACCGCGTTACTTTCCTGCAGACCGCCAGTATTCTCAAAAACGGCATAGTAATACGTTTTCTTGCCAAAAGCGGAAACGCCTTTGAAGAAACAAGCGCCCAGATAGAAAATCACTACTGCCGCGATGCAGAAGATGCCGACTTTAAGTTTGCTTTTATTGTGGGAAGTATTGTCCTGCTTAACTTGTTCTTTTTCCATTATTTCTATTTAAGATATTCATACTTAATATTAGCTTGCAAACTTACGGATTTTTTTTGAATCCAAGTCCAAAAATGTGACACTATTTCTTCACCGTCACTTGTGAGTCGTCATCAATTTTGATACGCTGGTTATTCTTGATAATCTCGCTCATATCCACGCCTGTAGCATCCTTCACCACGTCAAAAGTTTGTTTCAGCATCACTGGAACGCTGTTGGTAACATTGGTTACGCCATTGCCGTCGGAGGCATAAATGCTTAGATTATCAATAGCTTTTATAGGTTCTGCCGTTGCGCGTGCCATATCCGGCAGCACCTTCACCACCATATCGGTGATAGCGGCCTTACCGTATTTCTCAAAAGCCTCAGCCTTTTTCTGCATAGCTTCTGCTTCCGCCAAACCTTTTTGTTGAATAGCGTATGCTTCAGCTTCTCCCTGGGCCTTGATACCTTCAGCCTCTAAAATCATTGCCGTACGTTTGGCTTCCGCACGAGCCACTTCTGCCTTGGCGTCCATCTCTGCGGCGTATGCATTAGCCTCTGCGGCTCTTTTCTTTTTCTCCAACTCTGCGGCTGCATCCACCTCTGTCTGATACTTCAAAGCATCCGCCTCCTTGTTGACGGTAGCTTTCAGCTCATTTTCACGGATACGCACCTGCTCAGCAGTCAGTTCCTGCTCACGCTTGGTCTGCTCAATCTTGGCATTGATGGTCTCACGGTTCACCACGGCCTGCTGTATCTGCTGCTGAATAGCGTATGCCATATCCGCATCTGCCTGACGGGTATCCTGTTCGATCTTCAATTCGGCTTTCTTCAGTGCCAATTGCTGTTGACGTTCAGCAATGGACTGTTCACTTGCCACTTCTGTATCATTGGCCTCTTTTCTGGCAATCGCTTGAGCCTGAGCTATTTCCTTTTCTGCATTAGCTTTGGTGATAGCTGCGGTTTTTTTGATGGCAAAAGTATTATCAGCACCCAAGTCCACAATCAGACCATTGTCATCCACTACATTCTGGATATTGCAAGAAAGGATTTCCAAGCCTAATTTAGCCATATCGGGACTTGCTTTCTTGGCGATTTCATCAGAAAAACGGTCACGATCTATATTAATGTCTTTCAACGACATGGAGCCGATCACCTCACGCATGTTACCTTCCAAGCTGTCCTGCACCTGCTCTGCCATTTTCTTATCATCCATATTGATGAAGTTCTTGGCTGCCAGACGGATACCTTCCGGTGAAGGAATCACACGCAATTTGGTCACTGCATCCACCCGCACGTTGATAAAGTCATTGGTCGGCACACTGCGACTGGTCTTCACATCCACTGTCACTTGTCCCAGAAACACCTTGTCGAGACGCTCGAAAAAAGGAATACGGATACCGCCTTTACCGATGTAGGTTCGCGGCTGTTTAGACAAACCACTGATGATATAGGCAATCTGTGGCGGGGCTTTGATATAGCTGACTAAAATAATGAAAAGCACTAAAATCACCACAACGACGATGATGGAAATAATACCGCTGGTACTCATGACTGAAAATATTTTTAGGTTAAAATAATAATAGAACTATCATCTAATAATTTTGCAAAGTTACATATAATTCTTGAACACAAACACATCTTGACAAAAAAAGTCGATAATATCCCTTTGGGTCTTGCTTTTTATTAAATGATTTCGGAATTATCACTTTTAGTCTTGTTAAAATCTAAATTTATAGCGAGAGATTTACAGCATCATCTATGTTTTTTCCCTTTCGCATCGGTCAAATGTTGTGCTTCGGAGCATACCACACTCGCGACGCGAACATACGGAATAATGCCAATCTTCTATTGATATGAAACCCCTGACGGGGTAAACAGAGGGATATGACATATCATAGGCAGGCTGCTAGGCCTGCCGGGCTCGGTAGAAACGGAAGGATACACCAAGAATTTATCGCAGGCCTTTAGGTCTGCGGGCATAAAGCATGTTTCATTCTCTGGAATTAAGCCCGCACACCTCTGGCGTGCGAAAAGAATATATGGAGATACGGCATTTCTACCGAGCCCTGCACTCCTGACGGAGTGCAACTTCCATCAATGCGAAACAGGACCATATTATAGCTGACATGAAAAATTTAGGCGGTAGTCGTGAGTTACAAAACTAAAAGGGATACTTCCAAGATATTTTGTTAGCATATCAGTATCAGGTTTTTAGTGGATTTTTGATTGGGTGGTACGTAAAGAGTATGGTCATAGTGGAAATCAAGGCAAAGCTATTTTGATGCTTTTCTTATACTATCAGAAATCCAAGGCAATGCGTTTTCGTCATCAAGGAAGAGTTTATAGTAATAGTCTGGTGAAACCATCTTGTCAACAATGCCATACCCCACACTCTTTTCAAAAGTCTTTTTATCATAATATTCAGACACAGCCAAATCAGGTATTCTCAATTGAACCCATAGCTCTGGATGATGAAATACCATACTATCACAAAAAGAGCTGTAAATATATTCTGAACAATGAAAAATTAAGCATAGGCTATCTCCATACATGAAATCTATAGGAAAGTAATCACCAAATGATGTGTAAATTTTTGCAGAAGTGCTTAATCCCCACTCAGTCTCATCGTAACATTTCATCAAACATATTGGTTTGTAAACAGGCATTCGAGGCACTTGATTTGGAGCGTATGGACATGTGTAAAATGTGGTTCGAGGTTTGCCATACTGTTTTTCCATCTCTTTTTCTACTCTATGCCAAACCCATTCTGTGAATTTATGCCACGTGTTTCTACAACCACACAAAAGCAATGTTATAAGACATATAATTATGACTTTATATTTCATTTTATGCTGTTTATTTTTTGGGGTGCTCGGATGTCCAAGATGCCTTCACGGTCATTTTATCATTACCTCCAATAACATCGTGATATATAAAACCTAATATCGTTGTAGCTATATTATATTCTATACTTCTCCCAGGTGAAGGGCGAAGATCAAAAGTATCTGTAAAACTGTGATACATTCTGACATCCCCTGTCTTTGAAACATATACGTTGGTCGTCACATTTACGTGTCTTATCAACCAAGTCAATTCATTTGCGGCAACTTTCCAAGTATCCTTATACTTAGGATTCAGAGGGTCGAAAAATTGATCTTTCATTGGTTCAGTTGCCCTTTCTCCTCCAAATGACACACAATCTTTATATTTTACCTTAAAATCCTGTTTTCCAAATCTGCTATCTGATTGTACAATTTGTAAATAATTTTGCTCGAATTCCCGCATTTTCGGATCGTTTTTAATTTTGTTCAAAGCATCTCCAGTAACATTCACTTGGTCTGACTGAAGCATGGAGTTTATGCCTGCACCAACTATACTACTTATATTCTCATCCACATTTAACACTCGGGCAATTTGTCTGCGAATGCCATGTCCCCAACCGGATCCAGAATATGATTTGTCAGCCTCTAAACCTTCTAGTTCTCTTGCCCATATTGGAGTGTTCTCACAAAACGCATACGTGCTGTTCCACGGGTAATTTGCCGCCAGGGGATCAACACTCCAGAAACGGCCTAAACGGGCATCGTGCATACGGTATTCGAAGGCGAAAAGACTTTTTTCTCCAAATACCTCATTATCAGCTTCTTGCCCGTTAAAAAAGTACCGATATTCCCCAATGTTGGTACTTTGGGGTATAAAAGATTGGTAATGAGTTGTCTTTGCAGTCATTCTTGATGCAGTTGTATATATTTTTCCAGTTTTTTAAGGCTTTTTTGACGCATCAAAAATACAAAAAAAAATATCGCCTAAACTTATTCAACAATCGGTGTCTTGACGCAATTATTTACTCTACCCAATCAACGCACTGTACTCCTGGCATTTTCTCAAAATGCTTGATATTGTGAGTGACAACCGTCAACCCATATCGACGGGCTGTAACTCCAATAATAATATCAAAGTCTCCAACAATCATGCCTTGACTGACAAGGCTTTGACGGATTTCCGCATAATCGCGAGCCCAGTTGCCAAGAGGAAGCACTGTGAAGGTTTCTTCAATTTCTTTTGGCTCTTGCAGATGCCGTTCTACAGCTTTGCTGTGAAGAGCACCGTAAGTAAGTTCTGCAATAGTAACCTCTGATGCAAAAATTTGCATGACAGGTGTTTCAGCTATATGTTTATACACCCCACCGCGATGACGGAAGAATTCAATCCATGTGTCAGTATCAAGAATAAAACCTTTCATAATAATTTAATCGTCAAGGTTGACATCGCGGTTGAAAGGACGACTATCATTGCGGTGCTTCATCATTTGATAATACTCCTCACCCTCTTCAGATTCAGACCAACATCCCGCCAGCTCTAAAAAGTGAGCTTTACGCTCTTCGGCAGAAGTTGTATTGGCAGACATAGTCAATCTGTCGGCCAACCACTTTTTATCACTCTGCGAAAGGGCAAGTCCCTGCAAATATGTCCAAAGATTATTCAATGCCATTGATGTCATTATTCTTTTATTTTTACACTGCAAAAATACAAAAAAAACATATACATTACTATTTTCTTCTTTTATCTCTACTTGGCGGTACGAATCCAAAATTCGTTAGAGTGTGGGTTCATGGGGCAAAGATAAATATTAGATAGAGTACATTTCTTTCAAGATTAGACATACCGAGCGGTACGATAAAGACTCAGCACTTGTAACAATAATTATTTTATAAACGACATCGTTCTTAAAATAACAGCGTAAAACATAGGAAGGTGTTTCTGAAATTTTCACCAAAACGTTGTTTTGGACATCAAGTACATAATCTATGTATGATTCGGTCATTATGTAAAAATCCATGCCAAGACTTTCCAGCAATTTATTTCTCGAAATACCAATATAAAGACGTATAGTGTCTGTTTGAGTTTTTATTTCTGACAAAACGTCTTTTGCAGTGCTTTGGATCTCAAACAAGTTGACATTGTTTCTTATATGATGGATTAGTTCGTATCGTAAATCATCATAAAAAATCGTATCTGTACAATCATTAGGGATATTGTCCTTGATGAGTTCATTTGGATAAATTGGTTTGAATTTTTTTCTTTGGGAGAAATCCGAAGAATAACTTTCGTGCCGAATGATTTCCCCAAGTGTATCGTATGCTATAAAGAAGCCATTAGGGTTATATTCCTTAAAATGCATTTGCCCATTACGCCAATAAGCTCGACACTCTCCTATACGCTTATCTTCTTGATAATTGGTTATTGTTGCTAAAGATCCGTTTTCGAAATATGTGTAATATAGTCCATTCCATTTTCTGTTTTTCACATTAGCTACCACTGCAAGTTTTTTTGTGTCCGGATGATAAAACATCCACTTTCCATCGGGTAAATCATGTTTGGCATAACAATGTGTATAAAAACCCTTATCGGTACAAACCATATATTTCTTATCTCCATATGTTGCTGTATGTGTTTGAGAAAACAGCATAAATGGCAGAAAAAAAAACGATATAAATGGGAATCTGATGTTTTTCATAGTTATCATTGCTCTAGTTCAGGATTGCCTTTTCCTTGTGAATGGTGTAATTGTCCATACCCTTCAAAGTCTGACCAACCACTGGTAACATTCTTATTGTCAAGGCTAAATGTTATAGTTTCTTCTATAAACCCTTCGTATGTCGTTGTGGTATATACTTTCATTTTTACAAAAGACATGCCATCTCGTTCAAATTGTTCAGGCAGTTCTGCCAACATAGCAGCATGACCAGACATAAATACAATATCTCCAATCTCTCCTTTCATAATATCTGTCTCAAAAGATCTGCTCAAATCATTGGGATTCTCATGGCTTGTTTTATTCCCTTCCTTAAACCATCTCTTTGCTATATTTCTTCCATTGAAAGAATTATTCTTGTCTGAAAAACCTGTTTGTAGATATGAGGTTATTTCACCTCCGGATTTCATGTAGGCATGCCATACTATACCAAAGCATGATTCCCGTTGAGGATCTTGCTCTGTTAATGTTTTGTGCTGTCCTGGATTGTATCCATACCATGAATCAGTAGTAATATCCCTTACAGATTCAACCTTGTTTAAAAGCTTACGTTGAGCATAATGAAATGCATATAAATTTTCCTCTCCATCAGGGTCCATCAGCATTATCGGACTCCCATTGCAGAACACAAACGGACTAACGCCTGGATACTCGCTCCACTTCGGGTCAACACTCCACCAGCGAGCCAAACGGCTGTCGTATTGCCGGAACTCATAGCCAAAATTCGCCACTTCCCCAAACACCTCATTATCACCCTCTTGCCCGTTAAAAAAGTACCGATATCCCCCGATATTGGTACCAGGTGATTTTGGGCGGTATGTGAGAGGTAGGTTCATGGGGCAAAGATAATGATTTTTACCAATTATATGTTTTATAATCGAGCTTGTCGCTATGTCGACAAATGTAACCATACTGATAGCTCTTCTTGGGTTATATTAATTTTTTTTCGTTTGTCAGTATAATCTCTGAACACAAATACACCATTTTTCATATACAGATATTTGTATCTAATTCTTCCGTCTTCTTTATAGAAAATACCCTTAACCAATAAATCATTCGAAAACACACATGTAAAACACTTTCTTCCATCATGATAAAATCCTGTCCAACAACCATTTTTTTTACCATTTTCAAAATACTGTTCTGCTAAAACATCTACATCAAACGGCAAAAGAAAAGTTGTCGAATCCTTTCGAAAAGTATTGTTTATAGTATATACAATCCATTTGCCATTTTTCCTATGACAATCGTCATATAAATTAATAGTATCTCCTGCGTAAACAATGTAAGATAATCCTATTTCCATATACGGTTTTTCATTCAAACGTGAATTAGAGCTTCCCTCATTCCATTTTTTTACGAAACAGCTCCAACTCGTAGTATCTTGATTATGAGGAATATCAATAATATATTTTTGTTGTCTGATAGAATCTCTATTGACAAGAATGCAAGGATATTTACAACCGGTATTTGTATAAATAGTTTGAGTTTCAATCAGAAAATATGTTTCATCAGGAAAGACAAAATACAAGATACTATGACCTGAATATGTGACAGGAAGGCACGATGAATTCCGAAATTCAATCTCGCCATGATTTGTTATCACCAAATCGTTATGTTCAAATAAGCATATTGTGTCCCATTTAGAAGAAGTCTTATTTTGCAACAATAATGCATACGGTTGGGAAAAACATCGACCGACAAACAATAACAAAAACAAAAGAAAAAACAAGTGCTTCATAATAAAATTTAAGATAGAGTTTTCCTCATTCCATCGTAATTTATCGCTGACAAAATACTATCGTTTGGGTTTTCCATAATTGTACATTCCACTATCTCCTTTAAGACGATCGGTTTTAGTCTTCAAGGGAGTTACAGGCCCGTAATTTGGAATATTCTCAACCTGATTAAGCTCCATTATTTGTGGTTCCGAATAATATCCATTTTTCGTGAAAACGTATGTGGTACCAGAATGATCCTTTCCAAAAAAGATCGCTGCATGGGAAGCATTCTTACCCTTGGCAAATCTAATTAATGTTTTTCCAAACACTGGAGTAATTGTACTATACCATTTCCCATATTCCAACTCTGCATCCAAATCATTTGTTTTGTACTCGCCAATAGGATCTCCGCAAGCGGCACTAATAGCCGCACCAAAGCAATTATAGTTTGTTTTATATCCTTTCTGTCTAAATTTCATGTCTGAAAGTTGAACAATCTCATCTTCACTTGGATATCCCAATTTATGAGCATTCTTTATAGCAGTTGTGAAAATATTTTCGGGCAAGACGACATTATCTTGAGAATCTCGCTCGTCCCACATTTTTTTTATTTTACGTTGTGAAAAAATCCCATTTTTACCGCCTAAAAATTCCGTTAAAGAATTAAGATTGTCTCCATCTTCTGCGTTTAATCGAATATCTCCACTTTCTGTAATCTCTGGTTTCCATGCCTCGGTCCCCTTAAAATCCATCAACATTATCGGACTCCCATTACAAAACACATACGGACTTACCCCTGAGTACTCGTTCCACTTTGGGTCAATGCCCCACCAGCGAGCCAAACGACTGTCATATTGCCGGAATTCGTAGCCAAAATTCGCCACTTCTCCAAACACCTCATTATCACCTTCTTGCCCGTTGAAGAAGTACCGATATCCCCCGATGTTGGTACTTCGGTTAGAAATAGGATAACCAAAGGGATAATAATCTGTGGTGCTGATAACGTATGGTTTGTATGTGGAATCTCCAGTAGAATATGGTTGGCGGCGGTCGAGAATGGTGGCCATCACATTGCCCAAGTGATCGGTCAATTCATACTGCCTCATGCCAATGGTGGAATTCGGTATGAAAGAATCTCCACTGGAAAACAAATCAACAGGTTGCCGTATTATTCCCAATCTCTTATTTCCGTATATTGGTCGTTCAATGGTTTCTAACGAATACAAGGATTGCCTGTATATGCACATTATATTGCCAGATGCGTCATGAATGTAATAGTCTGTAATTTTGCCTGTTTTTTTTATCTGCCTTTGTCCCGTGGCGCTGTAACTGAAGGTGCTCAGCACACTGTCGTTTTTCCAGATAGTATCAACCTTGCCCGCCGCATTCCATGAGATTTCTAACCCCACGCCTGTGTCTTGTGTAAGGTTGCCGATGGCATCGTATCGGTATGTGCTCGAATTCAGCCCTGTAGCGGTTATGGCATTCAGACGGTTTCTGTCCACTGAATACTGATAACTGATGTCATGCATGATATTGGCATTGTCGTCATACCTCTGAAGTGAAAGAATATTGCCGTTATGGTCATAGCAGTATCCCGTCTCATATTGATTGGTTACACATAGCCATATTGGAGAAGAGTTTGGTATGCATGTCTCCATGTGTTTTATCCTGTTCAGTTTGTCATAACGGAAAAACTTTGCCAATGGGGTTATTTCTGTTCTAAGATAATCTGTGGTTAAGGCGGAAATATTACCATTGTAATGAGGTGTTGCATTATGATGATCCTTGTTGTAGTTAGTGGCCATATTTCAAGGCATTTTGCCTGCAAAAATATAAAAATAATTCAAATGTGTAATAGCCGGCAATCTTTTTCGCT